>OFGF01000019.1_pt1 | contig 142209 bp, 150 predicted proteins | sample 1521711 | NCBI WGS metagenome assembly OFGF01 (sample SAMEA3504092, study PRJEB24116) | mouse gut metagenome | biome: mouse gut; feature: mouse-associated habitat; material: faeces | place: Denmark | collected 2011 | reverse complement strand
TTATAACAAAAAGAATCCTGTATTTATGCGGGTTCTGGCGTTTCGCAAACGCCTAATGAAGGACAAAATTGAAAGGAGGGGTGAATTAAAAGAACTGTTTGGGTCCTGGAGCGATGAACAACAGAAGGAATATCTGGATCGATGTACCGGTATAAAAGGGCATAATCTGCTGTATGATTCCTATTTTAAAGAAGTGTTGAATCCGGAGTACGATCCCTCCAGATTGGAATCATTTCTGGAGGTGGTCTTGGGAGAACCTGTGAAGATATTAAAGCAACTACCCAATGACGGTGTGCGCCTGGAAGACGAAAACTCACTGCTTGTGACAGATATTGTGGTAGAATTGGGGGACGGTTCCATAGCCAATGTGGAGGTACAGAAGATTGGGTATATGTTCACAGGACCCCGCTGCTCCTGCTATTTGTCCGATATGATGCTGCGGCAGTACAAGCGGATCAGAGCCAGGGAGAAAAGGGATTTTTCATATGGAAAGATCAAAAAAGTGTATTTAATTGTCCTATATGAGAACAGTCCGCCGGAATTGCGTCACATGCCGGAGACATGCCTGCATCGGTCCCGCCATATATTTGATACGGGATTGGAGATGGACTTATTGCAAAGGTGCGTTTTGATTTCTCTTGACATATTCAGAAAGAATATGCAGAATAAAGCGATCAACACTTTGGAAGAAGCCTGGCTCACATTTCTATGCGAGGACAATCCCGAACGCCTGGTGGAATTGTTCGAGGCATTCCCGCAGTTTATCGCTATGTATGAAACGCTGTATAATATGAATAAGGATATGGTGAAAGCGATGGGATTTTTTTCAGAAGAACTCAGAATCATGGATCAGAATACTGTGCGCTATATGATGGACGAGATGGAGAGCAGGCTTGCCTGTCTACAGATAGAAGCGGAAAAGCTGGAATCTCAGAACAGTGAGTTGGAGAACCAGAACAGTCGGCTGGAGAACCGAAAAAACGAGTTGGAGAATCAAAACAGCGAATTGGAGAACCAGAACAGCGTACTGGAGGTTCATAATACGCAGTTGGCAGCCGAGAATAACAGGCTGCGGACTGAACTGCAAAAATATCGGGAAAAACAGTTATAAAATATTTAAGAATCCGGGGGAATTGAGGCAGTCACCAATTCCTTCGGATTCTTTTCTGAATTGATTGATGGGTTATCCATAATTCAAGGTCCATAATTCAAGTAAAAGAATATAATGGACATTTTTGTGAGCGTATGATAAAATAATACATGTTTACGAGTCGTTACTTCTTATATCAAAAACCAGGAAGCCTAGTTTAGGGATGGGCTGTCTTAAAGTTACCCTTTAATTTTCCAATCACTGATAAGAAAGAATTTTTGGTGAGAAAAAAGAAAGCGCGGAGAAGTTTGGAAGTAAACTTCCAAATATTGAAATCAGTGCCCACCAGAGGCGGGCACGGGGGTGTAAAAATGAAAACTCAAAAAAAAGAGAAAGAAGCAAAAAACAGACCGGCTAGCCGAAAACCTGCACATAGGAAAATGCCGGCTCCGGGAAAACTTTCCGGGCCTGACGGGAGCGCGGCTTCCGGGCCGCGCAGGCTGCTCAGCCTGAGAAACAAGATATTTGTCAGCTTCCTTCTGCCAATCCTGTTTGTAGTGGTTATAGGAATCGTGTCCTATAATGCCGCTGCCGACGGATTGTCCGAAAAGTTCAGGGATTCCAGCCAGCAGGTATCTCAGATGGCTATGGACTATGTGGACGTAAGCCTGGCTTTTATCAAGGGAGAAGCCCTGCAGTATATGGTAGACGGAGGCCTGGTCAGCTATGGCCTGGGCTCCATGGAGGGAGACCAGATCGCGAAAACCAATTTTCTGAACGATACCCGCAGCGGCCTGGTGGCAATCCAGCACATGAACAATATGATCCACAATATACATATCGTAACCAAGAAGGGCATTGAAATGTTCAGCACCAATGCGCCGGAGCGGCAGAACGGTATCTATGAGGAATACTGCGCGGAGATGCAGGCCAAGTCTGAAGACGGCAGGACCATGTCCCAGTGGGCGGAGGGCCATGAGGCCCTGGACAGTGCGCTTTCTCTGAATGGGGCGGACACCTTTATCGTGTATCAGATTCCCACCAACAAAAAAGCTGCATACATTGTGGTGGACATCAGCAGCAGCGCCTTGTATGACCGCCTCCGGGCCATTGATTTCGGAGAGGGAAGTATCTGCGGGTTTGTAACGGACAACGGAAAGGAACTGCTGTACGAAAATGTGAAGGAAGGTGGAACCGGCAGCCTTGTACAGGGGGAGAGCGTTTTCGCAGATACGGAATTCTTTGCGGACAGCCTGGAGGGGGAAGAGATGTGCATCGCCCGGAAAGTGCGCTTCCGGGGAGCCAGCTATCTGTACATCCATGCAAAGAGTGAGGAAGGAGCCGGGATCAACTTCTGCGCTCTGGTTCCCTATGAAGTGATCACCGGGCAGGCGCAGAAAATCAAGGGTATTACGGCCGCCGCGGTAATCTTGGCCTGTGTGGTGGCAGGATTTGTGGGCCTTAGCATCACTCTTGGCATCCAGAAAAACATGAAAGCCATATCTTCCAGGTTCAATCAGGTGGCCGACGGGGATCTTCGCACGGAAGTAAAAGCATACGGCAAAGACGAGTTTCAGGATTTGGCTCAGGTGGCCAATAATATGATCCGAAATAACCGGAATCTGGTGATGGGGCTGTACAAGACCATTCAGGTGCTGGAGCAATCCACCGGGCAGGTGGACGATGCGTCAGGGGACATAAATACCTGTTCTCAGGATATTACCCGGGCCATCAACGAGATCAACGTGGGTATGGATAAGCAGGCGGAACATGCTCAGGAGTGCGCTGTAAAGACCAACACATTGTCCGAGAGGATTAAGGAAGTGCGGGGAAGAGTGGAACATACCCAGGCACTGGCGGACAAGACAGAGCGAATGATCGGACAGGGCGCGGAGATCGTTGGAGTGCTGGGAGATAAGGCCCAGGAGACCTGGGAGGTGACTCAGAAAGTGGGAGACAGCATCACACAGCTGCAGTCGGAATCCCAGGCCATCAACGAGTTTGTGGAAACCATCAGCAGCATTTCCAAACAGACCAATCTGCTGTCCCTGAATGCCTCCATAGAGGCAGCCCGGGCAGGTACCGCAGGTATGGGCTTTGCCGTGGTGGCCTCGGAGATCCGCAAGCTGGCGGAGGACTCAAACAGAGCGGCGGGAGAGATTCGCAACCAGGTGAATATGATTACCAAATATACGGAGCAGACCGTAAAGGATGCGGACTATGCCCAGGAGATCGTGCATATTCAGGAGAAAGCCGTGCGGCAGGTCATAGATGTATTCGGAGGCATGAGCGAACAGATCACGGAGCTGCTGTCGGAATTGAAGCAGATTGCCGTGGGCACGGAAGCGGCGGACAGAGAGCGGAACGACACCATTGATGCCGTGGAGAACATCTCAGCCATCATAGAAGAGACGGCCAGCAGCGCTTTGATGGTTCACGGCATGGCAGAGAATCTGCTGCACAGCGCAGAAAAACTGGATCGCATTTCCCATGCTCTGAACGATAACATGGACGGATTGAAAACGGAGATATCGGCCTTTAAGGTGGAGGAGTAGAAAGGATCCTGGAAAGGACGCCATGAGAAAAAGGAAAAAGGAAAGCCGCCTGGTGGCCTGGCTGAACCGGCTGAAACTGAAGCAGAAGCTGGGGATCATGCAGATATGCTGCGTGATCCTGCCGCTGCTTTTGACAGACAGTGTGGTGGCGGCTGTCATCATGCACGCGGAACGGCAGGAGAATTTGCAGGAAATGAGCAACATTGCGGATTCTGTGGAGTATACCATCATGAGTTACAGCGCCCAGTTGGTGACATTGATGCAGGACATCTATAAGAATCGGGAGGTTAATGAGTTTATCAGCAGTACTTACACCTCTCCGCTGGATTACTACAACAGGCATTTCAGCTTTGCCCAGGTATCCCTGTTCACATTGCTTATGAACAACAACGACTGCAATGTGGTGATCTACACGGACGCGGAGGGCATCGTCAACGGCGGGAATTTCCAAAGGCTGGAAAAGGCAGAAGGGGAAAACTGGTATCAGACATTTCGGGGACAGGACAAGAAAATTCTGTTGTTTGCGGATTTTGCCAAGGTCAACTGGGAAAATAGAAGGACTATTTCTTTCATCCGCCATATGGATTATCTGGCCAGCGGCGACCGGGGGGCGGTGCTGCGCCTGGAGTGGGATTACAGTAATATTCTCAGGGCCATCGTCAATTCCAAGTACGCATCCACGGTATATGTCTGTGAGGGAGACAGGATCCTTTTTTCCAATGAGGGGCGGGGCGGCATCTATGTGCCTTTTGAGACCCTGCCCGCTTCCACGGCAGCCAAAGCGGGAGTGCATAAGACCATCCGTATGTTGGACAACAGTTGGGATATTTATATTATGTCTCAAAGAAATGTGGCTTACGAAGCAATGCGCAAAAATATGCCCTTGTTCTGTCTGTTGATCTTTTTTAATATCTTTCTGCCTTTCGCCTTGATGAATCTGATTAACCGTTCTTTCACAGAGCGTCTGCAGGACCTGGAAGCAGTGCTTCGGAAGGTAAAAAAGGACGAACTATACCAGCTTCCCGAAATCAGCGGTTCTGATGAGATCAGCCTGCTGATGCGGACCTATAATGAGATGGCGGGGCGCATGAACAATCTGATTCAGAATGAATACAAGAACCGCTTAAAACGTCAGGAGCAGGATATTGCCAGGCAGAAGGCCGAACTGCTGGCACTGCACAGCCAGATAAACCCTCATTTCCTGTTCAATGCCCTGGAGAGTATCCGCATGCACAGCGTGATCAAGAAGGAATATGAGACGGCCGATATGGTGGAGAAGCTGGCGGTGATGCAGCGGCAGAATGTTACATGGGGCAACGATTATGTGACCATCGAGGACGAGATGAACTTTGTAAAGGCTTATCTGGAACTGCAAAAATACCGCTTTGGCGACAGGCTGTGCTACGAAATCAGCGCGCCCGGCGAATGCGGACAATTCCGGATTCCCAGGCTGACGCTGGTTACTTTTGTGGAGAATGCCTGCGTTCATGGGATGGAAAAGAAAGAAGCCGCCTGCTGGGTGTTTGTGCGGGTATCTCAGGATGGGGAAAATCTGATATTGGAGGTGGAGGATACCGGACATGGGATGACGGAGGAAAAATGCCGCCGTCTGGCCGGAGAGATGAACGAGGCCAGCATTGAGATATTAAAGGACAGCAGGCGTGTGGGTATGCTGAACGCCGCCCTGCGTCTGAAGCTGTTTCTGGACGGTCAGGTGGGCTTTGAGATGGACAGCGAGACAGGCGTGGGTACGCTGGTGACCATTCGGATTCCGCTTAAAGCGGCCCGGCGGAAACGTTGCCTGCAGGCAGGCGGAGGAGGAGAAGGAGTATGCTGAAAGTTTTGTTGGTGGATGACGAGCCTTACATCCTGCAGGGATTGTCCGTATTGATTGACTGGGGAAAAGAGGGATTTGAGATTGTGGGGAAGGCGGGCAGCGCCCGGGAAGCACTGGAGGCCATAGGGCGGGAGCAGCCGGATCTGGTGCTGGCGGATATCCGAATGCCCCAGACGAGCGGGCTGGACTTTGTGGAGGAAGTGCGCAAAGAGGGAATTTCCCATGCTTTTTTTGTCATGATGAGCGGCTACAGTGACTTCGAATATGCCAGAACGGCCCTGAAATGCGGCTGTATAGATTATCTTTTAAAGCCTATCAGCTGTGAGGAACTGGTGCATGTGCTGGGGAAAGTCAAAGCGCTGAAAGAGGAAGAAAAGCGCAGGGAGAGGGACGATTCCCTGATTGCCAAGGAATTCTTCTCGCGCAACATGATCGCCCTGATCCGGGGGAAATATGACGAGGAGAATATGGAATGCGTCAGGCAGTATCTGGGGGAATGTCATGGCTGCCGCTATATCTGTGTGGAAGTAAATGACGGCGCCGTGAATCCTGCTCCTTCCAGGGAGGAGAGAAGAAGGATGCAAAAGCAGCTTTACCAGAAATGTCTGAAGGAACTGCCGGGGGAGGAATACCGGTGTATTTTTGATATTTCCGTACAGGGGGAAAACCATGATGTGGCTATCCTTTACAGCGAGGAACTTCTTCAGGCGTCAGGCGGGCTCACGGAACAGGAATATCTGGGACGGCTGAAGCAGCGGATCACCCGGGGAATGGGATTTCCTGTCCGTCTGGTGGCGGGCAGCAAAGTGGAGGGACTGGAGCAGATCTCGGATTCCGTCAGGACAGTGCGGATGGCCAGACTGCTGCGGGGGCTGGAATCCGGGGAGGACCTGGAAGGCATAGAGGAGACCGACTGGGGGCTGCTGGAAAAGCAGGTGGACAGGGAGGGAGTGGACGAACTGGTTCAGATGGTGAAGCATAACCAGAAAGAGGAGATTGCTGTCGCGACAGAAAAGCTGTATGGTGAACTGTACAGCCTGGAGAGTCACCAGGTGAATATGGTTTTCCGCTACCTGTTTATCAAGCTGCTTAGGCTGGCAACGGGGGTTGATGAGAATATTGACCAGCATGAGGTATTGCGCTTTATAAGCCGCTGCGCCTTTGAGCAGACAGACATGGAGGACGGCGGAAAGGCCATGTCCAGGATGCTGCTGGATTACGGGGAATATCTGATGCAGCTGCGCAGGAACCAGTCTCAGGCGGTCTTAGGACAGATCGAGAGCGATATGAGGGCGAACTTCAGGGAAAATCTTACATTAAAGGACATGGGGGCCAAGTATTTTATCAATGCGGCTTACCTGGGGCAGATTTTTAAAAAGCAATACGGAGAATCTTTTAAAGACCGCCTGAACCGTATTCGCATGGAGTATGCGGAGGAACTGCTGCTGCATACGGACCTGAAGATCTATGAGATTGCGGAAAAAGTGGGATATAGAGACAGTGATTACTTTATCAACCGTTTTCTGGCCATGGTAGGATGTACCCCTACCAAGTTCAGAAAACAGAATCGGCAGTAGTGCATGTTGACGAAAAGACACCTGTAAATTATGAATAGCATTGTGCAACTATAATTTACAGGGTTTTTTCTATAGTTTGTCTGGTTGTGAAAGTGACGGCGAAAATCTACAATATTGGTGTAGGAAGTATACTGACTGACGAAACAAAATCAAACAGTAGGAGGGAGAAATTTATGAAAAAGAAATTACTTTCCATGCTTCTGGTTTCCGTTATGGCAATATCCGCTTTGACGGGATGCGGAGACCAGGGAGGAGAGGGAAACAATGGAGGCGGCAACGCAGGCGGCAGTAATGCCGGCAGCACTGCCACCGAGAACAACGGAGGCTCCGAAGACGCATCCAACGCCGGAGGTAATACAGAGATCACCGAGTTTTCCTATTTCATCACCATGCCCGGTTCCGAGATCAATGATGACAATGAGATCGCCCAGATTATCGCGGAAAAGACAGGCGTCAAAGTAAAGGAGACCTGGCTCACAGGCCAGTCGGCGGCCGAAGCGACAGGTACTCTGATCGCCGGCGGCGAATATCCTGACTTTATCGACAGTGATGACATGTCCATGCTGGTTGATGCAGGCGCACTGCTTCCTCTGGACGACTATATCGATAAATATCCCGAGTTTAAGAATACCTGGTTTACCGAGGAGGAGTGGGAAAAGTTCCGTCAGCCGGACGGCCATATCTATTGGATCAATCCCTTCGGCAATACCTATGGTGAGAGCAAGGTCACCACGCACAACGATGAGGCTTTCTGGATTCAGGTGAGAGTTCTCGAGTGGGCGGGTTACCCCAAGATCCAGACCATGGATGAGTATTTTGACCTGTTGGAGAGATACATGGAGGCCAATCCCACCATGGAGGACGGCACTGCCAACATTGCTTATACCATTCTGTGTGAGGACTGGAGATACTTCTGCCTTGAGAATGCGGGCCAGTTCCTGGGCGGCTATCCCAATGACGGTTCCGTACTGGTAAATAAGGCTACCATGACGGTGGAGGACTACAACACCTCCGAGGATACCATCGCTTATTTCAAAAAGCTGAACGAGGAATATCAGAAGGGCTTTGTGGATCCGGAGAGTTTCACCCAGACCTATGACGAGTACATAGCGAAACTTTCCACCGGCCGCGTGCTGGGCATGGTTGACCAGTGGTGGAATTTCGCCAACACGGTAAACGATGTATTCAAATCCCAGGGCCTGGATCAGAAGGGCTGCAACTATGTGCCTCTTGGTCTGACCACTGAGGCGGGCATGGAGAACAGATGGCATACTTACGGCGATACCGTAAACCAGGCCAGCGGCATAGCAATCTCCGTGGACTGTAAGGATCCCGAGAAGGCATTCAAGTTCATGGTGGACATCTGCATGGATCAGGAGCTGCATGATCTGCGCTTCTGGGGCGTGGAAGGCGTGGACTACATGGTGGACGAAAACGGCCTGTACTACCGCACTGACGAGATGAGGCAGAGATGCGCCGACACCGCCTACAAGGCATCCCATATGTGCGGATACTCTTACTTCCCTCAGTGGGGCGGCACCAGCCAGGACGGCAAGAATGCCATGCTTCCCACCGAGCAGCCTTCCGAGTTCATGAACGGTATGGCTCAGCCTTTGGTAGATTGCTTTAACGCTTACGGCGTAACTACATACCCTGAAATGATCGGTTCCGTGGTAGAAGAGAATGCGCCCTGGTTCCCCATGTACAGCTACTCCAACAACTTTACCACCGAGACTCCCGGCGGCCTTGCCTGGGCGCTGATGGGCGAGTGCAAGCATGAATGGCTTCCCAAGGTGGTAATGGCGCCTGATTTTGAGCAGGGATGGGCGGATTACATGAAAGCATACAGCGCATGCAAGCCGGAGGACTTCATTGCGGAGATGCAGGCAATCCTGGACACCTTCAAATAGGATGGCCGTAGACCTTAAGTAATTGCATGAGAGAGGCGGCAATGGTTATTTCATATAGAAAGGACTGTTGTCGCCCCTTCTTCATATTTAAAATAGGAGTGATGCTATGGCTCGAGCGCAAGTTTCCAATGTCAAGAAAGACAAGAGGATCACATGGAAGGAGATCAAGAGGCAGAAGACTCTCCTGATTATTTCCTTCTTTGTGGTGGTATATGGATTTATCTTTTACTACCTGCCTTTGACCGGGTGGGTGATGGCATTCCAGAATTACAAGCCCAAAAACGGCCTGCTGGGTTCCGAGTTCATAGGGCTGGACAAATTCAAATTTCTTTTTTCCGATGCTACTTTTATAAAGGTTATACGAAATACCTTCTGCATGGGTGCGCTGAATTTGCTGACCACCACGGTGATGGCCATTCTGTTCGCCATTCTGCTCAATGAAATCCGCAATTCCGTGGTGAAAAAGACCATACAGACGGTATCCTATCTGCCCCATTTCCTTTCCTGGATCATAGTTACAGGCATTTTGCATGATGCTTTGTCCAGCACGGGTATCATCAATGATCTGCTAATGCGGGCAGGTTTCATCAATCAGGCCATCAATTTCTTTGCCCATACCAAATATTTCTGGCCAATAGTGGCATTTGCCAACTGCTGGAAGGAGACGGGCTGGAACGCGATTATTTACCTGGCCGCAATTACCTCCATTGACCCCTGCCTGTATGAGGCGGCGTCCATAGACGGCGCGGGGCGGCTGGCAAAAATCCGCTATATTACCCTGCCGGGGATCAAGCCCACCATCATTATATTGCTGCTTATGAATGTGGGTAATGTGCTGAACGCCGGGTTTGAAGTCCAATATCTGCTGGGCAACGGACTGGTGCAGAGTGTGTCTCAGACCATCGACATATATGTGTTGAAATGGGGTATCAGCCAGAATGATTATTCCCTGGGTACTGCAGCCGGCATATTTAAGAGCGCAGTGAGTATTGCGCTGATCCTGCTCAGCAACGCATGGGCGAAACGAGCCGGCGAAGAGCGCCTGTTCTAGGAGGTCCAGACCATGAGAAAGAATAAAATCAAGCATACATTCGGGGATAGGCTGTTTTCCCTTTTTATAGCGCTGTTTATGATCGCGTTTGTGGTTATAACGCTGTATCCGGTGCTGAATACGGTCGCCATCTCCTTCAATGACGGTATAGACGCCGTGCGGGGCGGCATATATCTGTGGCCGAGAAAATTTGCCACCAAGAACTATACCACGGTTCTGGGTATGCAGAATCTGCTTACCGGGGCTAAGATTACGGTGGCCAGGACAGTGATCGGCACTCTCTCTGCCCTGGTGGTAAACGCTCTGCTTGCCTATGTGGTCAGCAGGAAGCGCTTTCTGTTCAAGAGGGAATTGTCCCTGTTCTGGGTGATCACCATGTATGTCAACGGCGGTATGATCCCCACTTTCATGCTCTATCGTAACCTGGGGCTGACCAACAGCTTTTGGGTGTATGTGGTGCCCGGAATGATCAGCGCCTGGAATATGCTGGTGATCCGCACTTATATGACCGGGCTGCCCGACAGCCTGGAGGAATCGGCGCAGCTTGACGGGGCCGGATACTGGACTATCTTTGTCAGAATCATCTCCCCCCTGTGCAAGCCGGTATATGCCACTATCGCCCTGTTCGTGGCGGTGGGGCAGTGGAATTCCTGGTTTGACGCCATGCTGTATAACCGCATGAAAACCGAGTATACCACATTGCAGTATGAGTTAATGAAGCTGTTGTCCTCAGTGATGCAGCAGAGCGGCAGCGCGGACTCGGCCAAGTACAGTTCTGCGGCTGTCACCCCCATCACCATCCGGGCGGCGGCCACTGTGGTCACCATGCTGCCCATCATCTGCCTGTACCCCTTTCTGCAGAGATACTTTGTCACGGGCCTTACCATCGGTGGCGTGAAGGAGTAGAAGAAGGATATTATATTTAAAGATTGTAAAAGGCCGCGCATCGGGCGCGGCCTTTTTATGTCTGTCCGCCCGGGAAGGAAACAAAATTGACAATTTTAAAGGCAAATTTAGCGTGCGACTTTGTAAAGGGATATGATATAATATGTAATACGTCGGAGACAGAAGGCGATTTTTAATAACCGCATTCCGGTTATTATTTAATTTATTGCAGGCTCTATGGGACGGGCGGATAGGAGTAAGTGTGGAAAGAGAACAGTCTTCATGCCGGACGGTGGCAAGAATATGGGAAATCTATGAGGAAATGCAGGAGATCGTATATGTACTGGAACTGGAAGCCCATGAACTGGTATATATGAATCGTCATGCCCGTGAAGTGTATGGGATATCATCTTTGGAGGACATAAGGGGGAGAAAGTGTTACGAGATACTTCGGGGCAGTTCCATGCCCTGCGCCGTCTGCGAAGACAACAGACTGCGTGTGGGCAGCTTTCTGGAGGAAGTGCGCTACAATCCCGTTCTTGGGAAAAAACTGGCATTGAAAGATACCATCATAGAGGACAACGGAAAAAGATACCGTTTTTCTATGGCAGTGGATCTGAGCGCATGGGAACAGCAGAATAATGGCTATGAGGATAACGAGGCCATGGTGAACGAAGGGCTGCGTCTTTCACTGGCGGCTTCTTCGCCGGAAAAATCCGTGGCCGTGCTGCTGGAGTACCTGGGCCTTTCCTTAAAAAGCGAGAGAGTTTATATCTTTGAAGAGACGGGCCGGAAGGTATTTGACAACACCTATGAGTGGTGCGCCAGCGGTGTGGAACCCCAGAAAGATAATCTGCAGGGAGTATCTTATGAGGTGGTGAGCCTCTGGTATCAGAAATTCCTGAAGGGCGAAAGCGTGATTATTAAAAACGCGGAGCAGATCAGGGAGGAAGATCCCACCGTTTATGAGTATCTGAAACCCCAGAAGATTCAGTCGCTGGTGGTTGCCCCACTGGTGGAGGAAGAAAAGATCATAGGGTTTTTCGGCGTGGATAATCCGCCGGAGCGGTATCTGGAACATATCACTACATTGCTCCAGATCCTGGGCCATTTTATTGCGGCGCTGCTGCACAGAAGAGATCATGTGCGCCGTCTGGAGGAACTGTGTTTTCACGACCAGCTCACCGGGCTTGGCAATCGCCATGCCATGAACGAATACATAAGCGGCATGCAGCCCGGCCGGAGTGTGGGCGTGATATACTGCGATGTGATGGGGCTGAAACGCACCAATGACGAGAAAGGGCATCTGGAGGGAGATAATCTTCTGATCCGTGCCAGTGAGTGTCTGAGAAAAGCATTCGGGAACCAGGCTCTGTTCCGAGTGGGAGGAGACGAGTTCCTGGCCCTGTGCGAAGGGATTACTCTGCGGGAACTGGAGGAGGGAATGGCAATGCTGCGGCAGGAGATGAAAGCAAGGAACGCGCTTATGGCTCTAGGCTGCGTATGGCGCACAGATGGAGAAGCGGACATGGACCAACTGATGAAAGAGGCGGACTGCCTTATGTATAAAGATAAACGCGCCCAATATGAAAAGCAGCCGGAGAAATGATCCGGCTGCTTTTTTAAATAAGTTTGCTGCTCCCCATCACGCGCTGATACAGAGGAAACTATTCAGGCTTGGGAGGGCATTGCTTTTTGACTTGTTTTACAGGACGGGTCCGCTTTTGCACGTCTCCTTTTAAAAGCTGGTATAATGCGGCAATGATAGGTACCCCCAACAGCATACCTCCGACTCCCGCGATACCGCCGCCGATGGTCACGGTGGCCAGCACCCAGATTCCGGGCAGTCCGATAGAGGAGCCAACCACTTTGGGATAGATCAGATTGCCCTCCAACTGCTGCAGAATCACCAGAAAGAGCAGGAAGATCATTGCCTTCACCGGCGAGACGGTGAAGATCATAAAGGTTCCCACCACACCGCCGATATAGGCGCCCGCCACGGGAATCAGGGCGGTGGCGCCGATCAGGGAGCCGATCATGGCGGCATATGGAAGCTGCAGAATCAACATGCCGATGGTGCAAAGCAGGCCCAGAATGAAAGCCTCCACGAACTGTCCCACAATAAAATGGTGAAAAGAGTTATCAAAAGTTTTTGCCACATACAGTATGCCGTCTGTCATTTTCTGGGGCAGATAGACTTTCATGAGCGTGCGGATCTGCTGCCCGATTTTTTCCTTGCCCATCAAAAGGTAAATGGAAAAAACCAATGCAACCACAAATGTAATTGTTATGGAAACAGTGGAGAAAATAATATTGGTGGCTATCTCCATAATGTTTCCCACACCGGAAAGAAAGGTTTCTAAAAAGCGGTTGATAACCTCCTGCCATTCGGCTTCGGTTTCCGGCAGCATGGCCATAAGCTCCTGAAGGAAGGATGTGACTCCGAAATTTTCCTCCAGCCACAGGAACCCGCTTTCCAGCGCTCCCGGCAGTTGGCTGAACAAAAGCTGCAGACAGGAGGAGAGTTCCGGTATGACCATGCGCACGATTAGAAACAGGATCAATACGATGGAGGTCATGGCCAGAAGAATACAGACAGGGCGGCGCAGACGGCTCCATACGCGTCCTTTTTTGCGGGGGAACAGATGCCGCTCATAAAAGCACATCAATATGTTGAGGACATATGCCAGAGCACAGCCCAGAAACAGTGGAAATGCCGCTGCCCAGGCTGTGCCCGTCACTCCCATACAGACATCCCAATACCGTATAAATATGAACAGCAGTATTACGGTAATACCCACTTTGAGACATGTTTTCCATTCGATACGCATATTTGCTCCTTTCCCTGGTAAACACTTTTATCTATGCAAAATTTTTCCATGTTATTGGTACGATTATATCATGCAAGGGTTTAAAGTCAATAGGCTTTGCCAAAGTGGCGGTTTTACGGGGATTGCAGCGTCGTTTCCCCGGCATTCTACCATCGGTCGGTTGCAGTAAACAGGTATAAAATGTATAATAAGTTCTGACAGAGACCAAAGCGTTCGGCCGGCGCTGTCTCGGGCAGACCCATAGGCTACAGGGACTTTGCCCATACCGCAGTCATGCGGGAAAGGAGATAGTATCATATGTATGAGATAGACAAGGAAAGATTCGGCACTTTTGTGTCGCAGCTTCGCAAGGAGCAGGGCATGACCCAGAAGGAGCTGTCGCTGAAAGTATTTGTATCCGACAAGGCGGTGAGCAAATGGGAGCGGGGGCTGAGTATGCCGGATATCACGGTGCTGATCCCCCTGTCCCAGGCTCTGGGAGTTACGGTTACGGAACTGCTGGAATGCCAGCGTCTGGAACAGGCCGTCATAGAATCGGGACGGGTAGAGGAATTGATGCATAAGGTAATCACCTACTCTGAGGAGTCTCCTGCGGAACGGCAGAAGAGACGCAGGCAGGAGGCATTGCTGTTCATTATAAGCCTGATCGTGTCAGTGCTGGAATTGCTGGGACTGCGGGTGTTTGGATACAGCTGGGGGGATATCGGCCTGCATCTGCTTACCTATGAATCGCTGTTTATTTTCTTTGGGGGATATTTCTGTTTCTTTATGAAAGATAAACTGCCGGAATACTATGACGAATACAAAATTGATGCGTACAGTGACGGTATTTTTCGCATGAATATGCCGGGAATCCATTTTAACAATCGGAACTGGCTTCCCATCAAGCGTGCGGCCATACGGGGGATGTCAATCTCTGCCATGGCTTTTCCAGCACTGTATTTTCTCTGCGGTTTACTGGCTCCGACGATTGTGAACAGTATTTTCGTGTTTGTCTGTCTGCCGCTGTTTTTTATCGTTCTGTTTGGCCCCATGTATGCGGCGGCCAGAAAGTATGAGTAAAGAGGGAGGGTTTATGTATAAAGATAAGAAAAATTTACCTGTTCAAATAGTCATGGGAATCGGGTGGTGTATGCTGGCACTGTGGGGGCTGGTCTGCTTTAACAGATATGTCCTGATGAGTCTGCCTTTGCAGGCAAGGCTGGTGCTTTCCATTAACATGTATCTGTGCATGGCCATAGGTCCCCTGGTGGTTATGCTGATCGCCGGAGACACTTGGACCGATTACCTGTTTTCCCGGGAGAAGATAGGAGGCCAGATTCTGGTGGGAATCGCAATCGGCGCAGCCATGTCCCTGGTGCTTACACTGCCGCTTTTCCTAACAGGGCATGGGGAGTGGAGCGACAACGGAAAACATTACCAATTTTTATGGCAGTATCTTTATGAAATCGTCTATTGTGTGGGGGCGGTGGCACTTACGGAAGAGTTTATCTTCCGCGGCTTCCTGTACCGGAAAGTTCATGTTCTCAGCGGTTCTTCCGGTGTGGCGGTTCTGGTATCTTCCCTGGCTTTCGGGCTGTTTCATATCTTCAGCGGTTCGATGGTACAGATCGGCATTACCACCTTGATGGGAATATTTTTTTGTCTGGTCAGGAGCAAGGTAAAAAACTGTACCACCTTGTCCCTGATTATCGGCCATGGATTGTATAACTTTCTGATTACAGTGTGGGTGAATGTATTCGGTATATAGAAGCAGCATGGTTGTCCACAGATTTTACATATTAAAACGGCAGCAATCAAATAAAGGTATCGAAGTGAAAGGAATGAAAGCGCTTGCAGACAAGTTCTGCTGTGTGGGTAATAAAGGGTGTCATACAGGCGCATTATAGCAAAACAAAAATCAGACGGCATTTTTTTGCACAAACAACATAATAAATGGATTGACCCGATTGATAATATAAATTATAATAATTTATATTACATATTGAGAGGGGATATTCAAATGAAAACCAGGCACTTAAGCATCGGATTGAGAAGAACCTTGGCCATCTTGCTGATGGCAGTACTGCTCCTGTCGGATCACAGGGTATTGTATGCCGCAGAGGCGGTCGTTTCCCCGAGCGCCTCTGGGAGCATCGAACTGCAGACGGAACCGAAAGAGAAGGCGGGGACTGTCTCTGATGGTGATGTGGGGGATGACACAGCATCCGGAAAGGGAGAAAAGCCTGCAGAAAATACAGGAAATACTACAGATTCTGACGACAAACCGGATAGTTCGGAAGACACTTCCGAAACCGTCTCCGGGGGAGATGCCGGAACGGTCTCCGGCGGAGACGCACTGAAACCCGGTCGTCTGCCGGAGGCCTTCTATGAGGAGGAGATACCGGAATCCTATGGTACGCTGGTCTCTTACGACCAATACAGCCGCACCTACCACGTGGACGGGAATCGCTATGTGACCGTGGTGGGCAACGACGGAGCCACCTACATAGACGATGACGGCAGTCTGCGGCCTGTGGACAACACATTGGAAAAAGATACCACCGCAGTCTTTGGTCTGTTCGGCGGGGAAGAAACCAGCTACAGAAACAGGGCCAATGATTACACGGTAGTCCTGCCGGAAAATCTTGACAGGGAGCAGGGAAAAGGCATCACCATTGCCAACGACGAGGCCGTGATCACCCTATACCCGGCGGAAGGCGATTTTACAGGCGGACTGGCAAAAGACAACGCCGTCCGCTACAGCGAAGTGTTCCCCGGCGTGGACTATCAGTACACCGTGCTGGGAAACAGCGTAAAAGAAGATATCATCCTGCTGGAGAGGGGAGAGAGAAACAGCTTTTCCTATCTGATCGATCCCTGCGGCCTGGCGGGAGAAATCCGAGGCAATACCCTATACCTGTATGAGCCGGGGACAGATCCGGAGGCGGAGGCCGTCTTTGTGGTAGAGGCTCCGGAGATGACGGACAGCGCTGAGGAGATCAGTTTTGGCGTCAGCATGTCCATGGAGGAACAGGGAGATCTGCTGCTGGTGACGGTGACGGCGGATGAAGAGTGGCTCTCCGCGCCGGAGAGAGTATATCCCGTGCGCATAGACCCCACGGCCATCCAGGTGACTGGCAGCGCCATCCGCATGACCTGTGCGGAGGAGGGCAGCCCCAATACCATAATCGGTGACAATCAGTACCCCTTTGTGGGCTATGACGACGGTGTTACCTCCGGCACCTACGCAGGATTTGGCAGCCGCCACCTAAACTGTAGAACTTATTTTGCTATAGACTACGATTTCAGCGCCCTGCTGCCCGAGGCGGAGATCGTGTCGGCTACATTCCAGGTAACACAAAAGACAAGATGGAGCAAGGGCAAGAGCGAATTCGGTATTTACGGCGTGGAAGAACCCTGGGAGGTGAGGAGCCTTACCTGGAACAACCAGGTGAACTATACCCACCGTTTTCTGGATGCCCAGTATGCCAGCGCCGTCAGAGGGGAGGCGGTCTCCTATGACGTGACAGAGGAAGTAAGTGCCTGGATCAACGGCACGGAAGAAAACCACGGCTTTGTTATGAAAGCCCAGGTGGAGGCACCTAATAAGGAGCAGGCGGCAGCAGGGGTCAAGATGCAGTGCGAGGTGCTGTATAACGGCGCGTCCGCCAAGTACGCACCCAAACTGATCCTGTCCTGGACTGGGGAACTGACAGATCTGGATTCCCTGAGTCTGGATGATACCACCATCGAGATTTACCCTGTGGTGGAGAGAAAAGGGGATAAATCCACCAACACACTGGGGGTTGTGGCCCACGGCCAGGCCAAAGCCGGAAGTATCGTACACTATCAGCTTATCAACGGCAGCACAGGAGAAGTGGAGGCCCAGACCAGCCTGATCTATCCCGACTCCGGACTCTATGCAGGGGCTTTCCCCACGGCTGTTGCCTATAACAGACGCTTATCCAACTGGCAGAGCGAAGTATTCTCGAACCTGACGCCGGGCCAGATCTACTACATTACCGCCTATGCCGAGGGCCTGGTGACTGATCCGCTGCTCCCCGGCTCAGAGGGCGTGATGGGCGTGGGAGCCACGGTGACCAGCGATACGTTCCTGATCTATGAGGAGGGCGCATTTGATCTGATTCCCCGCATTGCCCTGCACTACGGGGTGGATGTGAATACCATCATGGCGGATATGCAGATGCAGGATGCCCTCACCGTGGAGGGGAACCGGCTCTTTATCCGTAACCCCCAGAATACGACTCCTTATGAGGCGGGAGAACTGACCGACTACTGGAGGGCCGTGCTGGACGGACTGCTCCTGGGCCGGGCGGAAAACTGCGTCTTTGGCTTTGAGCCGGTGAACCTGAACATCGGTAACTTTTACATGGAGCAGACAGATGCGGAGATCGCAGATATCGGGGGCAGCTTTGCCTTTGCCAGACAGTACAATTCCAAGGGTGCCGGTTATGCGGGCAGCCTGGGGTATGGGTGGAGTACGCCCTTTGATGAGCGGCTGGGAGAACTTTCCGACGGCACGGTTCTATGGCTTTCCGGCACCGGCAGCATTGTGGCCTTTCAAAAAACGGCGGAGGGCTATGCGGCTCCCGACGGCTACGACTATGCGCTGGCAGAGGAGGGAGACGGCTTTGTCCTGACAGATTTGGGCAGCCTTCAAAAGCATCTGTTCAACGCCTACGGGATGCTGACAGGGCTGGAAGATATCTATGGCAACAGAACCGCTCTGTCCTACGACATGGACTACCGCCTGAGCGCTGTCACATCTCCCTCCGGAAAGAACTATCTCGTGACGCTGGATGAAAAAAACAGGATCACACAGATCAGTCTGCCGGACGGCAACCATATCGGCTATACCTATGATGGGGCGGGAAACCTGACCGCTGTGACAGACGCGGCGGGAGACCGGCGCAGCTATACCTATGACGCAGAGCACCGGATGACGGCGTGGCAGGACGAGAACGGCCACTGCGTGGTGACTAATGTCTATGACGCAGAAGGACGTGTCACAGAGCAGACCGACGCAGAGGGCGCAGTTATAACCCTCTCCTACGGCGAGGGCTGCACCACCGCCGTGGACGCCAACGGAAATACCACCGTCTATACCTACGACCATCAATTCCGTACCACCCAGATCGCCTATCCCGACGGCACATCGGAAGGCCGCGCTTACAATGGGGAGGGGTATCTGTCCTCCGTGACGGACAGGCAGGGGATAACCACCGCCTATACCTATGACGGCAACGGAAACCTGCTGACCCAGACCAAGCAGGACGGCGCTGAGAGACGCTACGCCTACACTGGAGACGGGCAGATCGCCTCTGTGACGGAGTATGACGGCGGCGTGACTTCCTATACATACGATGAAAAACACCGCCTGTCCTCCGTTACGGACCCGGAGGGCGGCGTGACCCGCTATGCCTATGACGGACAGAACCGTCTGACCGAGGAAACAGATCCCAGAGGAGCCGTGACCTCCTATACCTACGACGGCGCCTGCGTCACATCCATGACAGACCCCGAGGGCGGCGTATGGAACTTTGCCTATGACGCCATGAACCGCCTGACCCGCACCGCCAATCCTCTGGGCGGGGTAACCATCCGGACCTACAACGCAAAAGGCTGGTGCGTGGGCGAGACGGACGCGGCCGGAAACACCACCGCCTATACCTTTGACCCGGCGGGAGCTGTGACGGCCATCACGGACAGAGAGGGACAGAAGAGCGTCTTTACCTATGACAAGATGAACCGGATGCTGCAGGGTACAGATCCATTGGGAAATACCCTCAGCTATACCTATGACGCCAACGGCAATCGACTGACGGAGACCAATGCGGAGGGCTATGTGACCTCCTACACCTACGACGCCATGAACCGCCGGCAGAAAGTGACCGGACCGGAGGGCGGTGAGACTGCCTATACCTATGACCGTGGAGACCGGGTGGCCAGCGAGACCGACCGGCTTGGTCATACCAGCCTTTCCGCCTATGATGCCGTGACAGGAGGTCTCCTGACAGAGACGGACGAGCGGGGCCATGTGACCGCTTACGAAAACGATGTGTGCGGCAGAACCACAAAGATCACCTACCCGGATGGCAGTGCAGTGTCCTATACCTATGACCTTCTGGGACGAGTGACCGGGGTGACAGACCCGCTTGGCACCGCCACCAGACTTGCCTATGACCAAAACGGCAACCTGCTCCGGCTCTGGGATGACGAGAGCCGGGTATATACCTACGCATACGACAAGTTAAACCGTCTGGTAAAATCCACAGACCCCATGGGCGGCACAGTGCTGTATACCTATGACGCTCTGGGCAACCTGCTGTCCGTGACGGATGAACTGGGAAATACCACGGATTATGGCTATGACGCTCTGAGCCGTCTGGTGTCCGTGACAGACGCCCTGGGCGGAAACAGCGCCTATACCTATGACCGGGAGGATCGGGTACTTTCCATGGTTACACCGGAGGGCAGAGAGACCGCTTTCACCTATGATGCCATCGGACAGATGACGGAGGCCCGGGACGCCTCCGGGAACAGCAGTACCTACACTTACGATAAGATCAGCCGGATCACCTGTATAGCGGATACGGCGGGCAGCTTTATGGCCTATGCCTACGATGGGAACAGCAATCTTTTAGAGGCTGTGGACGCTCTGGGAAATGTCCACAGTTACCAGGTGGATGCGGAGGGCAACCTGCTGACGGACACCTACCCCAACGGGGAAAAAGACAGCTATACCTACCTGGCCACAGGGGAAGTGGCTACCTATACAGACCGATACGGCATACAGACCACGCTGAACTATGACTCCATGGGCAGGGTAGTGGAGGCCGCCGACACCGCCGGAAATCGGATGACTTACGCCTATGACGCGGCGGGAAATCTGATAAAGCAGACGGATGTGCTGGGGCGCAGCGCCTTCTACAAATATGACGGGTTCGGACGTGTGATCTCCATCACCGATGTGGACGGAGCCGAAACCCTTTACGCCTATGACACTCTGGACAGGCTGGTCTCCGTCACCGATCCCGCGGGCAATGTGACTGCCTACACCTATGACGCGGCGGGCAACCTGACCGGACAGACTTTGCCCGGAGAGGCGCTTTATGCCTATGCTTATGATGCCTTAAACCGCCTTACCCGAAAAATAGATCCGGAGGGAGCCGCCACCACATTTGCCTATGACGGCGATGGCAACCTGACGGCGCGGACAGACGGAAACGGAGTACGGACGGCGTACAGCTACGATGCTCTGAGCCGCCTGACAGCATATACCGACGGAAACGGCGGACAGACACGGTACACCTATGACAGCAGGAACAACCTGACCGCCATCACTACCCCGGAGGGGATCACGGAGCGGTACGGCTACGACGCCGTGGGAAATATCCTCACCGTGACAAACGGCATGGGGGAGACCTGGCAGTATGAATATGACTCCCTGTACCGGCTGGGGAAACAGATCTCTCCTCTGGGAGCCCGGGAGAACTATACCTATGACCGCCACGATGTGGTAACAGAGGTCACGGATGCCCTGGGCAGCGTGACGCAGTACCAGGTGAACGCAAACGGCCAGGTGGAAAGGAAAACCCTGCCCGGCGGCGGTGTCTACAGCTATGCCTATGACGCGGCCCACAGGCTGACAGGGATCACCACCCCGCTGGGATACGAGACCACCTTTACCTACAATGCCGGGGACGATATCATCCGGGAGGAGGACAACCTGGGCAGAATCACGCAGTATTCCTATGACGTGCTGCACAACCTGCTCACTGTCACCGATCCCCAGGGCGGCGTCACCTCCTACAGCTATGATGTGAGGAGTAACCGCACCGCCATGACCAACGCCCTGGGAAATACTTTCACCTATGCCTACGATAAAGTGGACCGAATGATCACGGTCTCCGATCCGGAGCAGAAAGCTACCGCCGTAGTATACGATATGGTGGGCAACATTGAGCGGATCACCACCCCCGGACAGCGCACCACCCAATACGGCTACGACAGGAACTACAACAGAAGTTCCGTCACCGACCCCATGGGATACACCTATGTTTACACCTATGATAAGGATGACAGGCTGACCGGCACCGTAGACCCGCTGGGACAGACCACCGGCTATGTTTACGATAAGGCCAACCGGCTGGTCTCTTACACGGATAAACGGGGATTGGCGGAGAATTATACCTATGACGCCCACGGAAATGTGCTTTCCCGCACGGACACCGGCGGCCTTACCACCACCTACGTCTACGATCTGATGGACAGGCTCACCAGCGTGACGGATGCCCAAGGCAGCACGGCCTTTTATACCTATGATGTGATGGGCAACCTGACCGCCGTCACCGATTTCCTGGGACGGGGAACCCGGTATACCTACGACCTCATGGGCAACCTGACCAGCGTGACGGACACCCAGGGCAGGACAGAGCGCATGACCTACGACATAGCGGGAAGGCTGACTTCCTATACTTCCGATGGCGGCAATACCATCACCTACGATTATGACAAGCTGGACTCCCTGGTGGAAAAGGCTTATACGGACGCCCAGGGAGAGGAAAGCGGCGCCCCGGTAGCCTACGCTTATGACGCCCTGGGGGAGAGGGTGGCCCTGTATGACAGCACGGGAGACACCCGGTACACCTACGACAGCCTGGGACGGATTACCTCCGTGACCACCTACCGTGCGCCGGGAGAAGAAGAGGGCAGTTTTTCCTATGAAAAAGCCCAGGGCGATAGGGTGACTTACACCTATGACGGCGCGGACAACCTTACCGCCATCACCTATCCGGACGGGACAAAAGTAAGCTACGAGTATGACCTGAACGACAACCTGATCAAAGTGACAGACCGGGAGGGCCTGGTTACCGCCTATGTGTACGACGCCATCAACCGTGTCACCGAAATCCACCGTCCTAACGGCATCAGTACCTACAATACCTACAACGAGGCGGACCAGATCACGGAGTTATCCAATATCTGTGACGACTGCGGCTGGGTGGTAAGTCGGTATGCCTATACCTATGATGCCCGCGGCTTTATCGTGGAGGAGAAAGCCGTGGAGTCTCTGGCAGGTTATGCCTATGATGATAAGCATAGCGGCAGACATGAGGACGGCAGACACGACGACCTGTATCCTCACGGCAGCAAGCACAGAAAGCACGACAAGGATGCCTCATTTGCCTATCAGATCGTGGAGACGGGCAGAACCTTCACCTATGACGATGCTGGAAAACTGCTCTCCGCCACGGAGACAGAGGACAACTACGGCACCTGTGTCTACAGCTATGCCTATGACGGGATGGGAAACCGCACGGCTGTGATCAAGACAAATGAGGCCGGAGAGGTTGTAGAAAGCCGCAAATACCTTTATAATGAGAGTAATCAGTTAGTGTCGGTGGAGCTTTTCGACGGAAAAAAGACCACCTCTGTTTCCTATACCTATGATGCGGACGGCAATCTGATCAGTGAGATCGGGAAGGACGGCACTGACAAAGTAGAGCTGACCTACCTCTACACCGTGGAAAACCGCCTAGAGGCAGTATATGACAAAGAGGAACTGCTGATGGCGGCGGCCTATGACGGAGACGGCAATCGTGTGTTTATGCTGAATTACAACCTGCATACCGATGAGGACTGGAAAGGCAACAGCGGAAACGGGAACGGCAGCAATAAGGACAATGCCGGGAGCGGAAATAATGGGAATGGCAACAATTCCGGCAGTAATGGGAATCTTTCTGGGAACAATGGAAATGGGAACAGCGGAAATAGTTCTTCCAACAACGGAAAAGGAGGAAACGGGAAGAACAACGGAAAGGTAGGAAATAAGGGCAGTAACGGTAATGGAAACAGTGCCGGCGGAAATGGCAATAATGGCAACGGAAACAGCAATAGCGGTAATGGTAATTCCAGCGGCAGCAGCATCGGGAACGGCAACGCTACCAACGCTGAGACAAACAACAGCCAGAACCAGAGCGGTATCCTGTTCCCTATCGCCAGTGAAACCAGCGACACGGAAAGCTACCTTATTGGCCTGATCAAAACCTCCGGCAAAGAAAAGAACTATGAACTGATCGAGTACATCAACGATGTAAACCGTGCATATGCGGAAGTCCTGGTGAAACAGAACATCAATGGAGCACTGGATACAGCCTATGTTTATGGGGCAGCCATAGGCACAGGATCAGACCGCTTATCCCTGAATCGCTTTGACGGCAGCACAGGCTACTACCTCTATGACCCCAGAGGCAGTGTGACAGGACTTACCAACGAGGAGGGCCAGATTTATCAGTCCTACCGCTACAGCGTATTTGGCGAGATCACTTTTGGCTCACCCCAGTATGAGAACGAGTATACTTACAACGGCGAAAGCTATAACCCGAACATCAAGAGCCAGTATCTGCGGGCCAGGTACTACTGTGTGGTGACGGCGGATTTCTTGACGGAGGACAGCTATCTGGGCAGGATCACAGAGCCGCTGACGCTGAATCGGTATAATTACTGTTTGAGTAATCCGATGAATTATGCGGACCCGAGTGGGAACATGCCAGCATTAATTTTGAATGCCTTAAGTTATATGTATAATTCTGGATTATATGCCTCGAAAGATCTGGCATTAACTACATTGACATTAAATGGTTCGGGAATATTTACAGCTTTTCATGAGTTTGCACAGTTAAATTTGGCCAAGTATCTAACCGGACAAGGCTATGTAACTGAATTGGAATATAAAATAAGGAAGGCGGCAAAAAATGGGAAAAATGGATCTTGTGGAGAGGTAGATGTAGTAGCTTCAGCGGGATTAGTAAATTACTTCTGGGAAATAAAACCAGTTACATATAAAGATAGTGTTTCAAACAGAAATGATGCATTAGATCAAATGGATGAATATGCGGCAATCGGTCTAATCGAAGGAAGTGCAATCAAAATTGATGGCATAGAGTTTTTTGGTGATATTAAGATGAGACTATTTAGTGATGAAAAAAGGCCAGGCTTAGTGTATTACCAATTTTATAAGACAAGGTTATTTCAGCCAGAACTAGTGCTTACTAATGCGGAGGTGAAAAGTGAAATAAAAGCTAAATTAGTAAAAGCAACTGTGATAATTGGAGCAGCAGCGGTGGCAACTTTAATAGAAGATATCTTAACAGGTGGAGCAGGCGCAGTGGATGATATACCAAGTATTTTGGGCGGTGCAGCATTGGCGAGATATATATTGGCTATATAATTGCATCGCTATAAGCCACCAAAATAATGCTTTTGGTTATTTGGCGCACAAAGTTTTTCTTTAATTTGTGCGCCAAAAATACTATTCTTTAAATGTAAGAGAAAAATGCGCAAGATTTAAAGCCACCATAATAAAGGAGTTAAAAATGAAAAGATACTGCATTAATCCAAACTATTTGGTATATGCGAATGAAGAGCAACTCTTATTTTTTACACCAACAAATCCACCTGGGATTATCAACACAGCTTTGTGGAAATATCAGGCGGATACCCTGAAACTACATCGTTGTTTCGAGATTACAGGCAGTATGCTATTATGGAAATATCCGGTGGAAAATGGGGATATAGATCTGCAATATATAGGAATTCAATATCCAGGAACTGCCTGCGTTATCGGTTTAGGTTTTCAAGGAGAAATAGTTTTTAGAGTTGAACCAGGTAAAATGGTGGACGTAAGAGGTCCAGTATTTGATGCGTTAGGAAATATAATCTTGTCTGTTGATGGTCAATGGATTTTCTGCCTAAGCCCGAAGGGAACCTTGCTCTGGAAATGGAAAGCGATTTTCCCCGTCGCAGGTGTATGCGAGATAGAAAAATATTGGGCGTTCCAAGAAAAGCTATTTGTAATTGCATGTGGGCTATTATATGTGATATCGCTGAGCGGAAATGTGGAAGAAAGTTATTTGATATATGAATTTCCCTATAAACCTATCCAATGTCAAGTCTGTGGGGAATGTATTCTTTTCATTGATTTGAGATCAGGCAATTTGTTTTGCCATAATTTAAAAGGGGAATTGATATGGCAGTTCAGTGCAGGTAGAGGAGAAAAACTATTAAGAATAATAGCGTGTGAACACAACCGAATATGCCTAAAAACCATAAGTAATGAGAATAATGTTTCTGTACTTTATGTGCTCGATGAGAACGGAGAAATATGTTGGAATACATGCGAAGACTGGAATGAATTGTATATTTCGTCCGCAAAAGATATTCTTTTGGTGAATGGAAAAGACCTCTCAATATATAATGCGAAAGGGAGGAATATTCTGAAAAGCAATGTAAAGAAAAATATTATTTACGCAAATGTATGGGGGGATCATTTGCGAATGATCGTGGAAAGTAGAGGGAAAATATCTGTTGTTGAACAGGAGATAGAATCTAACAGCAAACCCTTAAGCATAAAATTGCCAGATGTAGAAGAGAATGCTGTAAAGATAGAAAATGAAATATCTTGGGAAAATGAACTTAGCGAATTTATAATTATGAATCTGGCACTGTTTTGTAGATCTTTACCGGAAAAGATCATGAGAATTCGGATAATCTGTGAGTTATTTTCATTTATGAAAATTTGTGTGCAGACAGATGAAGGCATATGGAAAAGTGCTATGGCAAAGGACATTCCCTATGAAGAAATTGTAGAGGAGGACATAGATGGATATAAGGAATGCTGTTACAAAAATGATGTTATATGGATTGAATTCTGCGATGTTCATTCAGAGGAAGAAATTAAGGTTATAATGGGTGCCGTGTGTGATTCATTGAGTCAAAGAGAAGGAATAGAAGTAAAGTTATTTTTTATGTAAGATTAGTTTATGAATGCTATTTAAGGATAGCTGCACCATTGACTTTATCAATGGTGTAGCAAGATATTACACTGATTGACAGATGTCAAGCTTGAAAATTGATTTTTACTAGAGCGTGTCTGAAAATTAAAAATTGCACAAAACAAATGTTTTTACCCCTAATTTTATGATAGAATAAAGAAAGGGGGGGTCATTATGATAAGACGTTATGAGTTAACCGACCAGGAATGGGAACAAATTGCTCATCTGCTTCCAACGGAAAAAAACAGTAAACCCGGACGGCCATCCAGGGATAATCGTTTAATGATGAACGCCATGATCTGGATTGCCCGCAGTGGCGCTCCCTAGCGTGAAGAAGAAATAGAAGTGGGAGGGGCTGAGAATACTCACAATTTATCACAAGTCGAACTGATGCGGATAGAAGTAAAATTTGATTATGAAACTGATTACCAGGATTATCCTTTTATACCCGTGGGAACACAGGCTGTACTTCTCAATTCAAACACAATGATGATTGGAGCATGGGGAAAAGTATTACTGGCATATGGAATACAGTAGATATTAAGATTAAGCTGACTTGACCAGCAATAATAACGGAAATGGCAATAATGGCAACGGAAACAGCAATAGCGGTAATGGTAATTCCAGCGGCAGCAGCATCGGGAACGGCAACGCTACCAACGCTGAGACAAACAACAGCCAGAACCAGAGCGGTATCCTGTTCCCTATCGCCAGTGAAACCAGCGACACGGAAAGCTACCTTATTGGCCTGATCAAAACCTCCGGCAAAGAAAAGAACTATGAACTGATCGAGTACATCAACGATGTAAACCGTGCATATGCGGAAGTCCTGGTGAAACAGAACATCAATGGAGCACTGGATACAGCCTATGTTTATGGGGCAGCCATAGGCACAGGATCAGACCGCTTATCCCTGAATCGCTTTGACGGCAGCACAGGCTACTACCTCTATGACCCCAGAGGCAGTGTGACAGGACTTACCAACGAGGAGGGCCAGATTTATCAGTCCTACCGCTACAGCGTATTTGGAGAGATCACCTTTGGCGCACCCCAGTATGAGAACGAGTATACCTACAACGGAGAAAGCTACAACCCGAACATCAAGAGCCTGTATCTGCGGGCCAGGTATTACTGTGTGGTGACGGCGGATTTCTTGACGGAGGACAGCTACTTGGGCAGGACCACAGAGCCTCTGACACTGAATCGGTATAATTACTGTTTGGGTAATCCGATGAATTATGCGGACCCGAGTGGGAATATCCCGTTCTTTAATGGAATTAAAGATTTTTTTAGCGATATTTGGGATGCGATTGTATGGCTTTTCACTTTTGACCAGTCTGAACTTCCAGAAATTAGGTCATATCCTATACCTACACCATCTCCTGCACCAACAGAAGTTCCTGCTCCGACTGACGCAGAAAGAGAAAGTAGTATACCGGGAGATAATTATTTAGAATCAGGAACAATTACAGCAGAGAGTAAATTAAATACGGAAGAGTGTATTTTGCTGGATATAGCTGGATGCCAGGTAGAATCTTATGATATGTCATATGTGGTAGATTTTATAAAGAAATTTGAGAATTTTAGTGCTACGCTATACTACGCGACAGCTGATGAAAAGGAAAGAGGCATCTTGACGATTGGTTATGGACATGTAATAAGAGAAGATGAAAAAACAATATATACTATCCAATACATTATGTCGGAAGAGGAAGCAAGCAGTGTTTTAAAAGAAGATATTAAGGGACATTTTCCTACCGATATAATGGAAAAGGTACTAGAGGTACATGGTCCAATAACGCAAAATCAATTAGATGCGTTGGTAGCGCTGAGGTATAATAATCCCACGTTTACAATTAAAAAGTCTCCAAATTTTACAAGAATATTAATAAATGAGGACTATTCAGAAGAAGATGTCAAGCAGATGATTGTTAATGAGTTTTTGACTTATAAGCTACAAGGTGACAAGGTATTGCCGGGATTAGTGAAGAGGGGTACTGCGGAGGCAATCTTGTTTTTGGAAAATGATTACTTTATAGACTATGATGATTTATACAGTGATCCAGATGTTTTGGATAAATATATAAATTTTTTGATTAAATATGATCGTGAGGATATGATAGAATACTTGAAATGAAAATATAGCTAAGATACCCCATAAAACGGTAATTCTCCTATCAATAACAATTATTCCGTATACATTTGCTAAGACTGTATTTAGAAACGAAAAAGTTGGGTATCAAAGAGATGAGTTGGAAGTAGTAGTGTTGAGAGAGTGAAAATGTTGGAACAGTGTTCATCTATAGTTTGTATTAAGTGGGCAAGCTATAGATGTAACGCTACTATTAGCGGCAGGTATAGGAAAATGAAAAAGAAAGTGATTCAGAGTTGTGTAGTATTTGTAACATTGATAGTTCTTACAATCAGTAATATGACTCCCCTCAAAGATTTAAATGCCATTGTGATGTATGAAGGGAAATGGAAAGTTACAAAGCTGCTTACAGAGTATTTTAGAAATAGAACAACTTTTTTTCCTCATCATTATTTTGGTAGAACAATTATTCTGGAGGAAAAATCCGTAGAACAAAGCATATTAGAGTGGCCTCATTTTTTGGAGTGGTCAAAAGAGGAATATGATTCTTCTGAAGTGGTATGGCTTCCCAAGAATGATCCTTGGGTTTGGGCATACTGTTCCTGGGAGATTGATGAACTTGTGGAAAGTGATAGGGTACAGCTTATTCGGTATCTTGAAAAAGGGAAGGATGAAAGTCTTTATTGTGCAAACTATTTTATTGTCTTAGACAATACGCATTTAGTGTATTCATCGCCTGGAGGTTATTATTTGCTACAACCATTTCGGTATTGCGCCCCAAAAACAAGTTCAAACGATTTAAAAGGGAATTGGGAAATTATATACTTGGACAGCTACGAGGACTCTTATGTAGGCAGTTTTGCAGAAATTGGAGAGCTTAAAGAGCATATATATCCAAACTTAAACGAAGAATGGAATTCATTGAAAGGCACTGATTTTACTGCAGATGAGTGGCTTGGAAAAACAGTTTATATTTCTGATGAGACACTTTATGTATCTGATTTGTCCTTTAAAATAAAGGAAGTGGAAGAAAACAGAGTATCAAGGGAAAACTTTGAAAAAGAAAATGGAATTCATGATGGACTTAGCATTTATGATGATGAAATTAACGTATGTAAAATAAAGTGTGATAATGGAGAGGATGTTGTCTGTGTGTTGGTTAATAAAGATAATATAATACTTCATATTGAACAGGGATGGTTTATGCTGAATAGACAACAGTAATTTACTGGTAATACTCTCCTTTGCTGACCAAAATGGCGTTACGGAAAGTTACCTCATTGGCTTGATCAAAATCTTCGATTAAGGAAAGAACGAGAAAATGAGTTTGGACACATGATTTAAATTATTGTGATGTGCAGGCTCATTTTTTATTATAGATAAAAACGAGATTGAAATAATTTTGGATTAAATAATATGATTGATTATGTTCTAAGAACAGAAACAGGTTGTTAATTTTATTTGTAGGAGAAAACAAAAATGTTTGCATATCATGTTATCACAGACAGGCCTATTCAATTAGGTGAGCAAATTATCTTTGACGAAACACATCATAATGGAGTGTATAAGAGGGTTTATGATAAAATAGAAATTGTAAATGATATATATAATAATCCGGCCAAATACAAACAGGATTCTTTAGAATACCCTGTTAAGGTTGCTTTGAGGGAATTGGCACTTGAGGAAGTCAGACTGGAAAAGTATCCTGCATACCCATCCAGAATGAGTTGCTTATATGTGTCTAAGACTTTTAAAGAAGCTGATAATTGGGCAAAGTATTTCGCAGAAATAGGTCGTCCAACGTATAGCATTGCCAAAGTGGAGACAGAGGGCAACTGTTTCGTTGGTGATGCCGCAAAATGCTTTGACGGCAGTTTAGACAAACAAGAAAACTTAAGACTTGCTAATGTATATTGGGAAAATAAGCATAACGATATCACCAATCCACCTGTTTGCGAAATGTTAGTTGATGGTACAATAACGGTAATTGAAATAATAAAGGAAATAAACGCTAATATGGAATAGTCTATTATAGGTACGAGTGGGCAGAGCCGGATTTTTCGGCTCTGCCTTTAGGACAGTCTCCCAACCCCTTATCCATTTACCCGCAATCGCTCAATCAGGCTGCGGCCGGCTTCGGCCTTATAAACAAGAACAGGGACCAGATTACAGATCATTATCTCCAGAGCCAGGGACAGGGCTATTTGAGACAGCGGATAAGTGAATACTGCGTAAGCAGCCTGCATCTTTACGATTCGAAAAGCGCCGTACAATATTGCGCTGCCCAATGTGAAAACCAATATGGCGGTAGCAATGGCATAAGCGCTTCCCTCTATTTGCAGCATTTGGCAGATCTGTCTTTTGGTCATACCCACGCTTTCCAGGACAGCCAGTTCTTTACTTCTGCTGTTTACACTCACATACATCATATTGATGAAATTCATTAAGCCGATTCCCAACAGAATTATACTGACTGCGTTTCCCAGGAAGGTGATTCCGCTGAAACTGGCTTTCAATGCATTGATTTTTTCAATTTTTGATGTAATAACGATCCCGCTGTATTCTTCCAACAGGGCTTTTACAGCGTTAAGGGCCTGCTCCGGATGGTCGGTCTGTATTGCGATTCTGTTGACTGGCCCGGCGGCGCCGATCCTTTCCAGCCACTCCTGACTGACATAAATATTGGGAGCAATGAGGGTTTTGCCATCCTCCCTGAATGTGGCGGGCAAATAGTATGGAGCTGTGCGCAGCGAATATGTTTGGCCATTTAATGATAATTGAATGTCTCCGCTGACCGGGGCTCCCTCATAAGGTACAATGGTGGCTGATGCCAGAAAAGCGATTTCTCCGTTACAGAAATCTTCATATGAGAGGGGGCTGTTTATCAATGAGACAGCTTCATGAAAGTCTTGTTTTCCGATTCCGTACATATATGTCTGATACATATTTCCGTCAGCATACTGGAGAAACGCTTCCTGGGGAACCGTGCCTGTATTGCGGAAATCGGAGATATACTTTTCCAGGATATTATCGGTATCCATAAACCACTGCTCATAAAGTCCGGTTGTATAGGTTATTCCCTTCACATGGGGATCAGCCTGCAGGCGGTCAAGAAGATGGTCGTCAAGTTCGGTCTGCCGGCTTACTTCAATCACAATATCATCGCGCATATACTCGTCAGCCAGGTAGGAGGCATCCAGCCCCGCCAGTACTCCGTTAACAATTATGAATAAACTGATACCCAAAAATAAGGAGGCAAGTACCAGCAGATTGCCCTTTTTATTTCGGAAAATATTGCCGACGGCCATTCTGAGAACTTTATTGCCCTCAGAGGTTTTACGGCTTTTTTTCCCTGCGGTATTTATTCCGGAATAGCGCAGGGCTTCGATCGGGGATACCATACTCGCGATCTTTGACGGCTTCCTGCTGCTGATCAATGCCGTGGCAAATGAAAAGAGCCCTGCTCCTGCGAAAACCAATGGAGAGTAGGAGGGGGAGATGGCGCTGTCCATAATTATGTCGCCCGCAAAAGCCCGTATTCCAAAAGGAACAATGAAAAACAGGGTTGCCGCGCTTAAGGCCAGGCCGGACAGGATTCCCCAAAAACTCAATACGCGGACCTGGCAAAAAACGATTTTCCTCATTTGCCTCTGTGTGGTCCCCAATGTTTTAAGCTGTCCATACATGCGAATGTCCTTTGTCACCGAAATGTAAAGCACATTGTATATAAGCAAGTACCCGCAGATCATTATTGTAACAATCAGCCCCATAACTGCCAGGACCGGGCTCAGACTATTATTGCCCCTTCCGGCTTTTGATAGATCCGTAAATTCCTGAAGTTCATTCAGAGGTTCCAGATAAGAATAAATTCTGTCTCCCATATCCCCGGAAACCGTGAGGGAAAGCGCGCTTTTGGTATTCGTTTCGTTGGCTGCGGATTGATTCCAGAAATCATTGGAAATATACGCTATGGCATTATCATACATTCTGTTTCCGCTGTAGTCCTCATACCAGCCGCACAATGTAAAAGAAAAGGTTGCTGCAGATGAAAGAGGCGGCCAATGGATATCCGTATATCCATAACGGAAGGAAAGCGTGATTGTTTGACCTATAGTCGGATGTTCCACCCCCATTTGCTCCAAAACCCATGTGGGCATCATGATTTCGGTCCGGGAAGCGGGATAGTGTCCGTTTATATTTCCGATGGCCGGAGAAATATGCTGTTCCCATTCAACCGCATCGCACCAGCGAAGCAGGATGCCATTGATGCGGGGATAATGCTCCGTGTCAACAAAGCCGATCTGGCGGCTGATACCCATATATGCGATATTGGGATCCTGCCGCAATGCCTGCAGCTGTGATTCCGTTGGATTTGTCAGGATCATGTCTGCCGTTGTACCATTCAACATTTCCCGCTGCTTATCCGCGCTTTTCAAATAGCCGCTGCCAATGCAGAGAATTGTGGAAATAAGAAAAGTAGTCATTGCGACAGCGATGATAACAAAGGCATTGCGCCGGCGGTTTCCCGACATGATTTTGTAGGCCAGTTCTTTCATTTGTCTTCGAGTGTCGTTATAAAACATGAATGGGTCTCCTTATTTGTCATAGTCAATGGTCCAACCATTGTCAGAGTATTGTATTGCGATCAGGATTTGCGTATCTTCAGAAAAAGTATCGGTAAATTCCCGCCAATGTTCCTCCCCCTCCCTGTCCATAAAAGAAATTTTATAAACATAATCAGAGGCGGGGGCAAGGGTAAAATAGCAGATTTGCGTATTTTTAATCGGTGCGGGAGAAACGGAAACGGTTTTTCCCAGGTGGGAAATGGTTATGTCTGTAATTTCATAATCGGAATAATTTGTAACGATCAGGTTTCCGTCCCGATGGGTCACACCGTTATCTGCCGCATCGCAGCCGGCCAAAGACAAAGCAATCAAAACGGTAAGAAGCAATATACATTTTTTCATGGGTTTACGCTCTCCTTAATTTGTTATTTTTCCGTCCTCTATACGGATAATGCGGTCGGCGAGTTGGGCAATCGCGTCGTTATGGGTAATCATCACCACTGTCTGGTGAAATTTCATGCCGGAAATTTTCAGCAGAGAAAGAACATCCTGAGTTGTTTTGCTGTCCAAATTTCCCGTGGGTTCATCGGCCAGAAGGATCTCCGGTTTGGTGAGCATGGCGCGGGCAATGGATACCCGCTGCTGCTGGCCCCCCGACAGGTTGTTGGGCAGATTTTCAAGTTTATCCTGCAGCCCCAGTACTTCCACTATTTCGTCCATCAGCTTTTTGTCTACCTTCTTCCCGTCTAACTGAACCGGCAGCACGATATTTTCATACACATTCAGAACGGGTACAAGATTATAATTCTGAAAAACAAAGCCGATATGACGGCGGCGAAACACAGTAAGCTGTTCCGCGCTTTTCTGTGAAATATCTTCTCCGTTGATAATCACACTGCCGGATGTGGGACTGTCCAGGCCGCCCATCATGTGAAGCAGTGTTGACTTGCCGGAACCGGAAGTGCCCACGATTGAAACAAATTCTCCCCCATTGATTTCAAGGCTCACACCGTCCAGGGCTTTTGTCACAGTTTCGCCCTGCTGATAATATTTTTTTAAATTGACCGTTTGTAATACTGGCATTCTGTATACCGCCTTTCCACTTGTTTTTATATCCTGATGATAAAATACAAAGGTCACGAGAATGTCGCCGTTTCCGAAATATTTTCTGAAAGTCCTAATTATTTGGCAGAAAAACGGTAAAAGTGGACCCGGCTCCGGTCCCGGAACTTACTTTGACTTGTCCGTTCTGTTTTGCAATGATTTCCCTCGTGAGATACAGGCCGATACCGATTCCTTCCATATGGTGTACTTCCGGCTCCCGGTAAAATCTTTTAAAAATGGCAGCTTGATGGCTTTCCGGGATGCCTCGCCCTGTATCGGTTATATCAATCTTTGTGTAAGCCTCCCAGCGGACAACGGACACCCGGATGGTTCCGCCTGCCGGGGTATATTTTACGGCGTTCTCCAAAATATTAAACAGGGCTTCGGCCGTCCATTTTGGGTCATGAGGGACAGACAGATCCTCCGGGCAGTCCACCGCCACCTGTAAATTTTTTTCCTCCGCTTTCAAAAAAATGCCGCCCAAAGCCGAAGCCAGTGTTTCATAGATGGGGGCAAGCTGCTTTTCCAATGTTATTACTCCTGTTTCCAGACGGGAAGACTTTACCAACACACGCATAAGGAAATCCAGTTTGTCAATCTCCGTGTTCATGGATTGCAGATATGCGTTCTGCTGCCCGGGAGAAAGCTGCTGTTCCAGGAGCGTGTCGGCTGCCATTTTCAAATTTGCAGCAGGCGTTTTGACCTGATGGGATATGTGGGAAATCAAACCTTGCAAATCGGCCTGCTGCTCCTCAATGGTTTTTTTGCGGGCCTGTTCCATCTGGTATAACCGGTTTAACTGGTAGCTGATACGGTCTAACAGGGTATCATTATCAAAAATCATTCTTGGCGCTGCTTCTCCCTGCATCATATCGTCAATAGTCCGGCACACTTCGTCCGTAAAAAGCACCAGGCGGTATTGCAGCATCCTGATTAAAACAGCCGCCCATACAGACAGAACCCCGGCGGTAATCAGGCAGCCCATAACCGCCGTCATATCCTGGGTAGCGCAAAATATGCCGATGCTCAGGACAAGGGCTGTTATAACAACACCTGCTCCGATCAATCGGAAAATGCCGGAAAGGGATAAACGTATCTTTTTCATCTGGTACCTCCGTCTGTAAACATATAGCCCATGCCGTAAACGGTTCGAATATATTTATGACCGCCTCTTTCAATCTTTCCGCGGATACGGCTGATCGCCGCTGTCAAAGTGTGCTCGTCCACATAATTCTCCTGGCTGTCCCACAGATTTTCCAGCAGTTTTTGCCGGGTCAGCAGAATGCCTTTATTACTCGTTAAGATTTCCAGCATCCGATATTCCAGCGGAGCAAGGATAATTTCTTCTCCGGCCAAAACGGTCCGCAGGGAGGAAAAGTCGATCATAAGCAGCCCGTCATCATATACTTTGTGCGGCGGTTCTTTTTCCGGGCTTTCCAACATGGAAAAGATGGCTTTGACCTTGTGGCGCAGCACACTGTTGGGAAAGGGCTTTGTGATATAGTCGGCGGCTCCCGACTCATAGCCTTTTATCATATCCTGTTCCAAATCGTTGGCCGTCAGGAAAATAACGGGGATATGCGCGGTTTCCAGGATGGCTTTACAAAGCTCATAGCCGGAACCGTCCGGCAGATTAATGTCCAAAATGGCCAGATCATATACAGTCGACTGAAAGCAACGCCGGGCTTCTTCGGCGGTATAGGCAGAAACAGCGCCATACCCTTCGGCCAACAGTATATTTGTCAGCATTTTGTTCATGGTAATGTCGTCCTCGACAATGAGAATCTGCTTCATATGATTACGCTCCTTCCCTGACTGGGGTTGGTATCATTATATGCGTCCGGCTCCCCGGCTTCAAGATACGGTTTTATATTTTACCTGTCAGAAAGTTTCATTTATACAAATATGCGCACAATCTGCCTATTAATTCGCATAAAAAGAGTAGATTTCTAACGGAAAATGAATTATAATGTAAAAGTATAGTAACTGTTAGCATATTATTAAAGTAGCGGTGGAGCCTGTGGTAAAAAGAAAATTTATAAGTACAAGGGCAATCAAGCCGGGCATGGTGATCGACCAGTCCATCATAGACAGAAGCGGGCGAATTTTGATTGCCCGTAAGACCGGGCTGGACGATTTTCTGATTGAAGCCCTGCAGAAAATGAAGATTACCGGGATCTATATCCGGGAGGGGGAGGAAGACCCCGAGACGGAGGGAGACATAGAGATCTCTCCCGAAGTCCGGGTGGCCATCGAAAAGCTGACGGTGGCGGACCGGTCAAAGGTGAAATTGTCCGAAAGTGTGAAAAAGCGGGTGTCCCAGGGCATCAAATTTCTCTACAATGACACTTCCGCCCCCAATTTTATTGACACTGCCACCAATGTCACGGACAGTCTGGTGGGCTCCATTATGGAGAACGAGGCGGTGGCGCTGAATATTGACACGCTGAAATTCAGCGATGAATACACATTCCAGCACAGCGTGGATGTGGCCACCATTGCCATGCTGATTGCGAAGAACAGCAATATGTCCGAAGGAGAAATCCAAAAGATCGGCATGGCAGGTCTGCTTCACGACATGGGCAAATCCAAAATCCCCAATGAAATATTAAATAAGGCCGGGAAACTGACGGAGGAAGAGTTTGCCGTGATGAAAAACCACGCTCTCTTTGGCTATCAGATTCTGAAAGAGAAGGGGGGGATTCCCCAGGAGGTGCTGATGGGGGTACTGCAGCACCACGAGAAGCTGAACGGGAAGGGATATCCCATGGGAGTGGCTTCCGGCAAAATCTATCCCTTTGCGAAGATCCTTGCCATTGCGGATATCTACGACGCCCTTGTGACAGAGCGGCCTTACAAGAAAGCATTTTCCCAGCAGGACGCCATAGAGATGATCATGGCCATGACTGATGAACTGGATATTACCTATATGAGGAACTTTCTGGGAATTGTTATTCTCTATCCTGTGAACACCACCGTCACCCTGAGCAATGGGGAGAAGGCCAAAGTGCTGAAAAACAATCCCCAGTACCCGCTGCGCCCCAAAGTTATCGGCCTGCGCACCGGGAAGGTCTACGATCTGTCGGAGGATATCAGATGCGCCAGCCTGATTATTGAATGAATCACCTCCATGCCTGTGGCCGGAGACGGCCGCATGGCTTTTTTATTATGTAAGTACCGCATGCGGAAAAGAAGGGAGAAGAGGCTATGCTTTGTGTTACGGAGGCAAAAAGCAATCGGATCAGGAAGGTCTGGCGTCAGGAGGACAGGCTTTATCTATGTTCAGACGCAGGAACCCACCGACTGGAGCCCAGGGATTCTGCCACAGTCAGAGTTACCTATACCCTGGAGGAAGAATTTGGGGAGGGAGATAAGCCGGGGGTCGTGCACAGAGAGGTATTCCCCCACTGGGATTACACGGAAACCCCGGAGGAGATCCGCCTGCAGATGGAACATTTGGAAGTAGTCATCTGCCGCGATACAGCTGCTTACCGCTATTACGATGGCAAGGGGAGGCTTCTTCTGCGGGAGCGGGATCATGACAGCAAAACGCTGGAGGAATTTACCACCTACCGCATGTTGGAAGAAGGGGCCCGGGTGGAGAAGGTGGCTACTCCCGACGGTGTGAAGGATGTGGTTCGGGAAGCGTCCAGGATCCCTCAGGGAAAAAGCTGCCATACCAGGCTGTATCTGGAATGGGGAGAGGGGGAGGCGCTGTACGGGCTGGGGCAGCAGGAGGAGGGTTTCGGCTCCCTGCGGGGGCAGACCGTCTATCTGCACCAGGCCAACCGCAAGATTGCGATTCCTATGCTGGCGTCCACGCTGGGATACGGCATATTGGTAGACACATACAGTCCTATGATATTCAGCGATACGGTTTATGGCTCTTATCTCTACACCGAGGCGGACCCGGAGATGGATTTCTATTTCATGAATGGGGGAAGCCTGGACGGAGTCGTTCAAAAATACCGCATGCTGACAGGCAAGACCTCTCTGCTGCCCCGGTGGGCCTATGGCTATATACAGTCTCAGGAGCGCTATGAGACCCAGGAAGAAATACTTGCCGTCATGCGGGAATACCGGGACAGGGGGATCGGCCTGGACGGGCTGGTGCTGGACTGGTGTTCCTGGGAGGGGGACCAGTGGGGGCAGAAAACCTTTGACGGCAGCCGCTTCCCCGATCCCGGGGCCATGGTGCGGGAACTCCATGAAGCCCATGTACATTTTATGCTGTCCATCTGGCCCAATATGGGGGAAAACACGGACAATTACAGGCAATTCAAGGAGAAAAAACTGCTGCTGCCGGGCTGCGGCGTTTACAATGCGCTCAGCGGGGAGGCGAGAGAGTTGTACTGGGAGCAGATTCAAAAAGGGCTTCTGGGAAGCGGCCTGGACGCCTGGTGGTGCGACAACAGCGAGCCCTTTACTCCCGAGTGGAATCATACAGAGAGAGTGGAGCCTGCCAGGATGTATGAGGAATACTGTCAGACGGTGTGGCAGCATCTTCCCGCGGAAAAAATGAACGCCTACGGGCTGTATCATGCCCGGACCATATTTGAGGGGCAAAGAGGCTGCGATACCAGAAGGGTGGTGAATCTGACCCGGAGCGCCTATACCGGGCAGCAGCGTTACGGAGCCATTCTCTGGTCGGGGGATATCGAGGCCTCCTGGGACACGCTGCGCAGGCAGGTGGCCGCAGGGCTGCATTTCAGCGCCAGCGGGCTTCCCTTCTGGACGGTGGACATCGGCGCTTTCTTTGTAAAGCGGGGGACGGCATGGTTTTGGAAAGGAGATTACCCCAGGGCCACCCAGGACCTGGGATATCGGGAACTGTTTGTACGATGGTATCAATGGGGATGCTTTCTTCCGGTTTTCCGGGGGCACGGAACAGACTGCCGAAGGGAGTTGTGGCATTTTGCCAATGACAAAGTTCCCTTCTATGAGGCACTGCTGGCGGCCAACCGCCTGCGCTATACTCTGTTTCCCTATATCTACTCTTTGGCCGGCCGCTGCTGGCTGGAGGACGGTTCCATGATGAGATTGCTGGCCTTCGCCTATCCCGGAGACCGGGAGGTCTGGGGTATTATGGATCAGTATTTATTCGGGGACAGCATCATGGTATGTCCCGTACTGGAGCCCATGTACTATGGCAGGGATTCGGAGCCGCTCTCCGGGATACCCGCTGTCAGAAGGCTGTATCTGCCCCAGGGAAACGGGTGGTACGATTATTGGACCAATGTATACTACCAGGGGGGACAGTGGATAGAGACCGAAGCGCCCCTGGATCGGATTCCCCTGTTTGTCCGGGAAGGGAGCATTCTGCCAAGGGCGGCATACGCCCCGTCCACGGAGGAACTCTCCCCGGAACTGGAGGTCTTTGTCTATACGGGAAGAGATGGTGAATTCCTGCTGTATGAGGACCGGGGAGACGGATACGGTTACGAGCAGGGGGAGTATCGGACTACGGCTCTGACCTGGAATGAAGAGCAAAAGCAGTTCCGGGCCCTGGAGCGCCATGCATGTGAGGATCTGGAGCAGTCCTGGACGATCAACAGGCTTACCCTTGTCAGCAGAGAGGGAATCATTTGGAAGGAGGTTGTATAAGATGACTGATTTGTGGAAAATGAAAAAACCTGTAATGGCGGCGGAGGCGGCGGCAGCCCGGAAGGGGCTGCATATCGTTCTGGAGATTCTGATATTTGTGGTTGTATTTCTGGTCTGCAACATTGCGGAACTGATAGTGATGGTTCCGGCGCAGATGGTGTTGCTGTTCACCAATCAGGAGTATCTCAGCGCGATTGCCGTGGGAGATATGGAAGCCGCTATGGAGGCTACCCAGGCCATATTGCAGACGGATGCGCTGACGATTGCCATGCTTTTTGCCAATGTGGGATTAATCCTGGTGGCGTTGTTGTTCTGTAAATTGATTCAGAAGCGGAAGATGTCCACGGTGGGTTTTCAGAAATCCGGCATGTGGAAGGAATATGCCTGCGGCCTGGGGGCCGGGCTGGTACTCTTTTCCGCAGCGGTGCTTCTATGTGTGATAACGGGCTCTTTAGAATTCCAGGGGTTGTCGCCGGAATTCTCCCTGGGGATTTTCATTTTGTTTGTGGTGGGATTTCTGATCCAGGGCATGGCGGAGGAAATTTTGTGCCGGGGGTATTTTCTGGTGTCCGTGAGCCGACGTTATCCTCTGGCGGTGGGTATTTTTGCCAATGCGTTGCTGTTTGCGGCCCTGCATCTGCTGAATGAGGGCATTACCGTGCTGGCTTTTGTCAATCTGGTGCTCTTCGGCGTGTTTGCCTCCATCTATTTCATCAAGCGGGGCAATATCTGGGGGGTGGGAGCGCTGCACTCCGTATGGAATCTGGCCCAGGGCAATATATATGGCATTCGTGTCAGCGGCATGCAGACCCACTGCACCGTATTCTCCTCCAACATGGTGACAGGACGGGAACTGATCAACGGAGGCGATTTCGGCCTGGAGGGCGGCCTGGCCGTAACCCTGGTGCTGGTGGCAGCCACGATGATTATGCTGGCTGTGAAGCAGCAGCGCTGTGTGGAAGAATAGTCCGGGAGGTTCCTTGACGATGGCTATCATTTAAGCATAGGCTTTTTCTGAAGGCGCATGGTGTGGATGATCTCAGACATAAAGAGGAGAGGAGCAAGTTCCTTCGCATCGTCCAGTACCACAGATGCTGGATAGTGCGGAGGGGCGACAAACAAATACAAATAAAAAAGGGACTTCCTCAATCCTTAAAAGGCTATGGCGTCACACAGTTATAGCCTTTTTTTGTGCGGTAATTACCGTTCCGAAGTCTTTTATCGGTCACCGCAAGCCGAGGGTGGTCAGCACTGAGCAGAGGGAACGGGCAAGGCAGGTGATGATTGCAAAGAATAAGGCAAAGGGAGGTTAAGCAAAATTTAATGGAATTGCTTATGCGTTTGTGGTAAGATAATGACATTGAACAATTTGACAAATCGGGATTTACGAAGGTATGGTATGAAGAGAAATTGATATTTTGCATTATGGTGCTATTGATGAATTAAAAAAGCGTTAAATTCCGGTTTATCTACTAACTGCCTTTGATTTTGACAATGAATGATTTTATGATGAATTGACACATACTATGGAGGAGAAAATGAAAGTTGGCATCAAAAAGCAAGAGGTAAAATTTATCGTGACTGATGAATTTGGAGCCGAGATGTATTGGAACATCAGATTGAAAGCGGATTATATGAGCGTAAGGGAAAAGCCATTACGAATTTTAAGGATAAGCTTCCTGCCAATGCTTCAGATTTAGCAATACAGACATTAAAAGATCCATATAGTTTCGATTTTTTAACGATGCGGGATGATTATGATGAAAAAGAATTGGAAAATGCGCTGGTAAATCAGATTACGCAGTTTTTGCTGGAGTTGGGAACGGGGTTCTCCTATGTGGGACGTCAGGTTCAGTTACGGGTTGGAGAGCGTGAATTTTATATTGATTTATTGTTTTACCATATTAAACTGCATTGCTATGTTGTTGTGGAACTTAAAACAAAGAGATTTGAACCGGAGTATGTTGGAAAATTGAATTTTTATGTTACCGCAGTAAATAGACAATTAACAGGAGATGGCGATAATCCGGCAATAGGCTTGCTTGTTTGTAAAGATAAGGATAATGTTGTGGCAGAATATTCTTTGGAAGAAGTTTCACAACCGATTGGTATTGCGGGATATGAATTAAGCAACGCTCTCAGCAAAGAATATCAACGCAGTCTTCCTACAATAGAAACGTTGGAATCTGAAGTTGCAAAAATGATGGATATAAAATAGTCTGCAAGTTGTAGACTATTTTTGTACCTATGTCTTTTGGTACTTACAGTTCCTTATGGCATAATTTTGTTTTGTATACAGGAGCAGTTTCATTCTCTCTAATAACAAGAGAACTGGTTTATATTTTGACCAGTCCTCCATATAGATAACATAATTTTAATAAATCCTCTGCATCTACCCATATCTGCATACAACCATCAAGATATAGTGTTGCATATTCGAGTGGTTTATCTATTGCCAATGCATTTAAGGCACATTCAGAGCATGGTGTTGCTTTCAATCCTTCTTCCACTTTTCTGCAGTCTATCCGTAAAACATATCCGTCAAAAGTGGCTGCGTCAATGCAGTTATAGTGATTTGGAGAAATTTGTAAAAGCATTCCAACCAGTTCTTCCTGTCCTGTTCATCTCATGTTATAATTTGTTACAGGTTTTCTTTCCCTTATTTTTGCCCTTATGAGAGTTCGAAACATGAGGGAAAAGGATACAACACAAGGGAAAGCATAAGGGCAAACTCACTTGTTATAAATTTAGCATTTTCAAGGGTTTGCAGACTTTTTGGAGATAAGATATAACAGTTATTAAATGCTATAAAAAGTGTCTTATCAGAATTCCAGTTTGTCGGGAAAAAGGTTTTTCAGTAGGGAATTTGAAAAACATCCGGCAGTTTTATCGTGTTTACGTGCACGACCAGATTGGCGAAACAGTGTTTAGCCAATTTGAGAATCTGCCCGCCACAGAAACAGGCAGGCAGTTTTATTTCAGATGGTTTTATTACCTGAAACTCATATCCAGATATGGGAAGCGATTCCCTCCCATATCCAGCGGGAGCGCCAACGCCTGCATCTCTGCCCGTGCTTTTGGGTAAGCCAGGGGGAGGCAGCAGCCCCACCGTGAAAATCATCTTATTTTTCTTTTCGCAGGATCTGATATATGACGCTTTGGGAGCCATCGGCACGTACCCCTGTAAGAGTGAGGGAATTGCAGGTTCCCAGCGTGTCCAGGGGGATGATTGCGGTAAAGCCGCTCTCCAGATAATCCTCCCTTCCCAATACCCCCGCCACATCTGTCCGGGGCGTCTTTTGGACGTCCACCATGGCGCCGTCTATCTCCAGGAGATATCCGGCAAAGGGCGCGTCGGCTTCCGGGTCCACACACCATCCGAAAAATTTGATATCCTGATCCAATACATGTATATTATCCAGATAGAAAAGCTGCTCCTGGGACACTGCCACATCATAATTCTCAAAAGGACAGATAAAGAAGATATGCTTGTCCATCTGAACGGGGATATACCCGATCCGCGTCAAAAATTCGATGGAGGGCAGGTCCAGATTAGACACCACATAGTTATTCCGAACCAGAACTTTCTCGGGAAATTCGTTGATGGAGTCCTTTCCGAAAGTCTGGATGCCGTTGACGGGGATATTCATATCATAAGGACTTACCCGGAACGACCACAGATAGTACATATAATTACTGGGATAGCATACGCCCCGGGAGGCCCAGCTTTGGTCCCGATGTTCCTCCAGAAAGGCAGGGATATCATCATAAGTCTCATAAAACAGCCAGTTCATGGGATAGGCCAGCCGATTGTAATCCGTAAAATAGTAATGGGCGAAGGACAAAAAGGAGACGGCGTAAAGGCTTGCCAGTATTCCCCCAAAGGCACGTTTCTGCCATATTTTTTTCAGGCAGTTCCAGACCCGGCAGATGCCTGCGGTGATCAGGTACAGATAAGCCATGAAAATGCCGATCATCCGGGTGGTGTTGGGAGTGGACCATCCTTTCAGGATACATCCCATGACAAATTCCCCCAACAGCCAGAAGAGTACGGGAGCGGCGTAATCCAACTGTTTTTGCCGCAGGGAAAGCCAGGTTTCCCTGGCGGTTTTCACCAGGCCGATGAAAAGGAAGGGCAGAGAAATATAATACAGAGTCCCATACCGGGAAAAAGTATTATAAGTCAGATTGTCAAAGAACAGAGTGTTGGTAAACATCTGCTTCAAATTGCGGAACAGATCTTGAAAGCCCAGTTCTGCGGAACGGTATTTTTCCAGACGGGTGAGGGTAAAGGGGCCCAGGCGCATTTCCGGCAGAGAAAAGGCGTTGATGATCTGTACCATAAGCAAAGGGGCGGCCAGCAGGCCCAGGGGCAGGAGCAGCAGGAGCAATTTGCGAAGGCGTATTTTTCCCAGTCGAATACCGTATCCGAGCCAGAGGAGCAGATAGAGGGGCAGGACAATATACATAAGGGCATAGGTGTAGAGAGAAAGCCCCATAACGATGCCGGCCAACAGGTAATATTGCCATTTTTCCGTCTCAAGGGCTCTGGCGGTGGTATACAGCACTGTGATGGAAGCCGACAGCATCAGATGGCTTTCCAGTCCAAAGCGCTGGGTCATGGTAAAGACGGGCAGGATGGCATACAGGCATAAAAAGAGCAGGGGGACCTCCTTTCCCTTCCATTTCCTGCAGGCATAGAGATAGCCAAAGAAGGCGGCGGTCAGGGAGGAGAGAGCAATGCCCATTCGGACCGTCAGCTTGGATGCGCCGAACAGCCGGAAAAACAGGGCGGTAATATAGGTATACAGCGCATTCTGCCCGTCTCCGTAATTGGTAAAATAGACAGGATAACTTTTGATATAGCGGTCAACGCCGTAATTTGCTATGCTGTAAGCGTCATAGGCGGAGCCCACCTCATCCACATACATGCCGTAAGGGATCTCCGTCAGTTTATAGAAATGAAGAAAAAGAATCATGGCAGTCAGAATTCCCAGGCTGACATATCGGAACAGTTTGCGGCGGTTTATATGTTTCAACATTTTTCCCTCTCTTTCAACCGATTATCATCTCCCGCAGTGTTTGGGCGTGGGCGTCATAAAGCCGCAGTTCCTTATAGGTGGAAAGCAGCTGATTCATACCCTGGACCGGGTCGTCCCCCTCCAGGCCCAGGGCCTTTTTCAGTGTATATTCCAGCCAGCCCAGCATCCCGTCATAGCTGCAGGCAAAAACAGGCGTCCAGTCCACTTCCCTCAAATCCATGTATTGCCGGTATTCCTGTAAGATTGCCTGGCAGAGGCAGGGGTCATATCCGCCGCTTTCTGCCCGTCCCCAGTAATTGAGTACTTCCAGCAGTTCCTGCCAGGGGTTCACATATCCGGCGGCTTCCCAGTCGATGATCAGGGGGCCGGTTCCCTGCCAAAGGATATTCTTGGGGTCCAGGTCCCGGTGGCTGATCACCTGGCGGGACTGCAGCATTTTCATGGCGTCCACTGCCGCCCGGTCCCAGCGCAGCAGATCCGGCAGCATGGCTTCATAATCAAAGCGCCAGGAAGCCTGTTGCTGCCCGGCCAGGGATAGATAGCCCTGCCAGTCATAGAGAGGCCGCATCCCCTCCTCTTTCTCCGGCAGTTCTTCAATCTCCTTTGGCTGAAGATCCGCGTGATGGATCAGTCCCAGTATGCGGCCCACCCTGCGGCAATGTATGACGCCGATATCCGGCGCAAACAGGGAACGGGCCTCCAGCCAGGGGTAAACAAGGGCATACTGGGGAACATCATCTTCTTTAAGGACAAGCACATGCCGCCCCTGGAACTTCAGTGCGGGCACTGCGGGTATGGCGTCCCCGGACTGAGAGGTTCCGAAACCGGTATCCTCTTTCTGACCGTATGCGGCCATGGCTTCGGCGATTCGTTCGGAAGTCGTCATGTTCCGCAGGGCCGCCGGCCTTTTCATGATGTCCGGATTAAGCAGCTTTACGGCATAGGCCCCCCGGTCCGTGACCACATGGTACATGCGGTGCAGCAGCCCCCCCTCTGCGGGCAGGGCTTTACCCTGCATTTTTCCCAGACAATATTTTTCACATAAAGAAGTCAATGTATCCTGCGTCTGCATTTTCAGACCTCCCGGCAAGTTTCTGTAACCCTGCCCAGTATAGCACATCTGCGGCGGGAAAACCAGTGGAATAAGGTTGCACCTGCAGACTCTTCCTTATATAATAGCGTTAAAGCATCGGATAACCGAAAGGGTATTTTTGCCGGACTGCAACTGCGGGTTGACAAAAAAAACGGGAAAATGTACTGCGCGCTTGGTGGTTGTCAACCGGGGATTTTGCTAGAATACAGGAGACAAAACGGCATACCGCCGAATCTAAATTTAAAGAGAAAGCAGGAGGTTCAGAATGATTCTGGCAGAGAAAATTACGTATTTAAGAAAGCAGAAAGAATGGTCTCAGGAAGAATTGGCGGATCAGATGGAAATATCCAGGCAGTCCGTATCTAAATGGGAATCGGGGGCGTCCATACCGGAACTGGATAAAATCATCAGAATGAGTATGATATTTGGCGTCAGCACCGATTTTTTGTTAAAGGATGAGTATGACATAGACGTCATTTCTAAAAACGGGCAGGAAGGAGAACTTAAAGAGGCGGAACTGCCGGAAATTTCTGCGGAAGGGGACAGAGATCTCCGGAAAGCACGTTCCCTCTCTCTGGAAGAAGCCAATACCTATTTGGAGACTGTGCGGAAAACCAGTTATCCCATCGCCACAGGGGTGCTGATCAGCATTCTCTCCCCCATCAGCCTGTTGCTTATGGGCGGCTGGTCGGAATACGGACCGGTGGCTGTCACAGAGAACATGGCGACGGGACTTGGAGTGGTTATCCTGCTGCTGATGGTGGCAGGGGCCGTGGTATTGTTCCTCATATATGGTATGAAGCTGGAGCGCTATGAGTATCTGGAAGAAGAGGAAATCCAACTGCAATACGGCGTTGGGGGCATCGTGGAGAAGCAGAAGGAGGCCTATACCCGCCGCTATCAGATAAAAATGGTGCTGGGCGTGGTCCTGTGCATTCTCAGTGTACTGCCCCTTATGTTCGCCGCAGGACTGGACGCCCCGGAGATCTGTCTGATATACTGCACATGTGTACTTCTGGCCATTGTGTCCCTGGGGGTTTTCCTGGTGGTGCAGGCGGGCTGTATCTGGGAAAGTTTTCAGAAACTGCTGCAGGAGGGGGAATATTCCGCGGAAAAAAAGAAAGAACGTCGAAAATATAGCCCTTTGGCCGGCGCGTACTGGTGCCTGGTGGTAGCCGTCTATCTGTGCGTCAGTTTTTATTATAACAGTTGGGGAGATACCTGGCTCATCTGGCCGGTGGCTGCATTACTTTTTGTGGCACTGCTGGGTATATACCGGGCAGTGATCCAGAGCCGCGGCAGGAAGTAAACCCATGGAACGGCACCGAGGGCGAAAGCCCCCTGCATAAAGCGGTCGTGACCTGTTTTTCTTCGTATTCATACCTCCAAATGACATATCTTTTCCAAATAAAAAGGATGATGAAATTGGCTCGTTGCTTTTTTTACCTTTTTATAATATAATCAAAAATATATCACGACTTGCGAGGTAATAAACGAAATGAAGAACAGAAATTTACGAGTACTTGTGACCATTTTTGTTTTGATGTTCATACTGTGCGGAGGCATATATATGGTGTTGATGAGCCGTATGATGGGGGCCAGCAGGGATACGGCCATGGAGATCAGCGACTTTTATATGGAGCGGATGAATTTACAGATCATCAGCCATTTTGATACCACCGTAGACATTAAGCTGGCTCAGGTGGAAAGTATCATAAAGACCATGCCGCCGGAGGGAGAACTGCAGGGAACGGAACTGCGGGAGGCCATTGCTGTCAGCGGTGCTGCCAGAGACTTTATCTTTCTGGCGCTGTTGGCCGAGGACGGGAGTTTGGAATTGATCTTGGGTGAGGAAGTGGTGATGGCGGATGAGGAGCCTTTTCTCGCTTCCCTGAAGGACGGAAACAATAAGATTGCCGCGGCGAGAATGAAAGGTCTTGCCGAGGAGATTGTGGTACTGGGGGTTCCCTGCGCCTATGACATGGGGAATGGGGAGAAAAGCATTGCAATGGTGGCGGGCATTAATGTGGATTATGTCAATACTACTCTCTTTATGGACAGCCAGAGCCAGGAGACTTATTCCCATATTATAAGGAGAAACGGTGACTTTGTGATAAGGAGCGGGTCTGCCGTGCGGGACAATTATTATGAACGCCTGAGAAATGTCGTTTTAGATACGGATGAGTGCGGAGCGGAAGTCTATGTTAAGATGATCCAGGATGCCATAGACAATAAGTCCTTCACCAATTTTTCCGCATCCACCACCGAGGGAACTAAATATGTGTATGTGGTGCCCCTTCCCTACTCTGAATGGCATCTGGTTACAGCCATGTCCTATGAGGCGCTGAGCGGTATCATACAGAAAATGGACAGGGAGAGTTTGAAGGAATTCCTGGCCGCCATTGGTTTGATGTATGTGATTTTTGTTGTAGCATTCATTCTCTTTTACAGAATCATGAGGTCGCAGTATCTTGCGGTTAGAGAGGCCAGAAACGAGGCGATCCGGGCCAATAAGGCCAAGAGTGAGTTCCTGTCCAACATGAGCCATGACATCAGAACGCCCATGAATGCCATTGTGGGTATGACGGCGATCGCCACGGCCAACCTGGAGGACCGCCAGGCATTGTCCAACTGTCTGAAAAAGATAACGCTGTCCAGCCGCCATCTGCTGGGACTGATTAACGATATTCTGGATATGTCCAAGATAGAAAGCGGCAAGATGACGCTTAATCTGGATATGATATCCCTGCGGGAAACCATGGACAGTATCGTGACCATTATCCAGCCCCAGATAAAATCCAAGAACCAGTTGTTTGATGTATTTATCTCCAATATTCTGGCGGAGGATGTGTACTGTGACGGGGTGAGGCTGAACCAGGTGCTGATCAATTTCCTGTCCAATGCCTACAAGTTTACGCCCGAGGGAGGGGAAATCCATGTTTATCTCAACCAGGAGGAGTCGCCGAAAGGGGACAATTTTGTGCGGGTGCACTTCCGAGTAAAGGACAGCGGCATGGGTATGACGCCGGAGTTCCAAAAGAAGATTTTTGAGTCCTTCTCCCGGGAGGACAGCACCCGGGTACATAAGACGGAGGGCACAGGGCTGGGCATGGCCATCAGCAAGTATATTGTGGACGCCATGGACGGAACCATAGAGGTGCAGAGCGAAGCCGGCAAAGGCACGGAGTTCCATGTCATCCTGGACCTGGAGCGGGCCGATGTGAAAGAGTCCGAGATGATCCTTCCCAGCTGGAATATGCTGCTGGTAGACGATGATGAGCAGTTATGCAGGGAAACGGCGGATAAACTGGCGGAACTGACGATTCACTGTGACTGGGTTATGGACGGCCGGTCCGCCATCGAGATGGTGGAGGCCCACCACAGGCAGCGTGATCCCTATCAGATTGTCCTGCTGGATTGGCGCATGGAGGGGATGAACGGGATAGAGACCGCCAGGGAACTGCGGGATAAGTTTGGAGAGGAGATGCCCATTCTTCTGATCTCGGCATACGATTGGAGCGATATTGAGGAGGAGGCCCGGGAGGCAGGGATCTGTGGATTCATCTCAAAGCCTCTGTTCAAGTCCACTCTCTATCACGGGCTGCTGCAATATATGGATCCCGGCGAGAATGAGGAGGAGAACCAGAAGGCTCCCGCCAGGGATTTCAGCGGAGTCAGAGTCCTGCTGGCGGAAGACAATGATATCAACTACGAGATTGCGAACGAATTACTGTCCAATATTGGCATGGAGATTGAGTGGGCGCAGAACGGGCAGATTTGTGTGGACATGTTCCAGAAATCTCCCGAAGGGTATTATGATGCCGTCCTGATGGATATCCGTATGCCGGTTATGACGGGCTACGAGGCAGCCCGCCAGATTCGGCAGCTGGAGCGAGGGGACGCTGAGCTGCCCATCATCGCCATGACGGCGGACGCTTTTTCGGAAGATGTGAAAAAGTGCAAGGAGTGCGGTATGAACGATCACACCTCCAAGCCCATCGACATGGATGTGCTGACGCGGCTGCTGGCCAAATATCTGCACAGGTCGTAAAAAGGCGCACTGATGAAGGACTGGACGCGGAGGCGGCCAGGCATTCATCACTATGGTGTGTGGCAGAAGGGAACATACGGAACTTAAATAGGAGGTAGCGGGATGGAGTACAGGAGACTGGGCAAAACGGGATTGATGGTCAGCGAGATTGGTTTCGGCGGAGAGTGGCTGGAGCGGATGGATCTGGAGGGCTGCCGGGCCATCTTCGAGGCCTGTCAGCAACAGGGAATCAACATTTTGGACTGCTGGATGTCTGAGCCCAATGTGAGGTCCGCCATCGGGGAGTGCATCAGGGGAAACAGAGAAAAGTGGTATATCCAGGGCCATATCGGCTCCACCTGGCAGGAAGGCCAGTATGTGCGTACCCGCGATCTGCCCAAAGTACAGGCGGCTTTTGAGGATCTGCTTGCCAGGCTCCAGACGGATTACATAGATCTGGGCATGATCCACTATGTGGACTCGGAGAAAGAGTGGGACGAGATCCAGGACAGCCCTTTTATGGACTATGTGTATGAATTGAAAGAAAAGGGAATCATAAGACATGTGGGTTTAAGTTCTCACAATCCCAAAGTGGCCAAAAAGGCGGTTCTCTCCGGCAAGATTGAGATGCTCCTCTTTTCTGTCAACCCCGCCTTTGACCTGGTGCCTCCCACAGAGAATCTGGACGATTATTTTGCGGAGCAGTATGATGCCTCTCTGGCGGGCATGGACCCGGAGCGGGCGGAACTGTATCAACTGTGTGAGCGGCAGGATGTGGGTATCACGGTGATGAAAGGCTATGCAGGCGGACGTCTTTTTGATGAAAAGGCATCTCCCTTCGGAGTGGCGTTTACACCGGTCCAGTGTATTCACTATGCGCTGACCAGACCGGCAGTGGCCAGCATCATGGCTGGATTCTCCCAGCCCGGACATGTGGCGGCTGCGGTGGCCTACGAGACGGCTGCAGAGGAAGAGAAGGATTATGCCAGTGTGCTGGCGGCTGCGCCCCATCACGCCTATGGCCAAAAATGCATGTACTGCAACCACTGCAAACCCTGTCCTATGGACATTGACATAGCCATGGTCAACAAACTTTATGATCTGGCGGTCATGCAGGAGGAAGTGCCTGCCTCCGTAAAAGCCCATTACAGGGCGTTGGAGAAAAACGCTTCCCACTGTATCGCCTGCGGAAGCTGTGAGAGCAGATGTCCTTTTGCAGTGGGGATCGTGGAGCGGATGGCAAAGGCCAGGGAACTGTTTGCCGATTGAGCCGGAACGGAGAGGAGAGAACTTATGGAGAGAATCAAATTACAGCAGCTTAACGACCATATTTTTTCCATGGACGATGCAGGGGAAGCCGTGGGATATTTGGTAGTGGGAGAAAAGAAAGCCCTGGTGATCGACACCATGAACGGCTATGAGGATGTAAAAGCCGTGGCAAGGTCCGTCACGGATCTGCCTCTTATGGTGGTGAACACCCATGGGCATTGCGACCATATATACGGCAATATTTATTTTGAGGAGGCATATCTGCATCCGCTGGATATGGAACTGGCCCGACAACATTCGGGATTTGACGGTTTTGTAAACAGGATGAAGGAGCGCGGGCTGTGCATGCCGCCGTTTCGCCCCATTGCCCACGGCGATGTGATAGATCTGGGAGGATTGACTTTAGAGGTGGTCCATCTGCCCGGACATACCCAGGGGAGCATATTGCTGCTTCTGCGGGAGGACCGGGTACTGTTCACCGGGGACGCAATCAATACCCATCTGTGGATGCAGTTGGAGGATAGTTCCTCTCTTCCGGATTTTCTGCAGGCGCTTGACAAGGTGATGTATCTGAAAGAGCAGGCAGACTATATCCTGCACGGTCACTATGGGCAGTTTTTGCCCATATCTCTCATGGAGCGGCTGCGGGAGGGCGTGTCGGAACTCTGCCGTGGGGAGACCGGGGATGACCAGGACTATCAGTTTTTCGGGGGCCCTGCCAGGCAGCACCTTTATGACGGTGGGAAAGCATTGATTGTTTATCCGAAGAAATAACCGTCAGGTAAGGAATGAAATGAAAATTTTGTGTGTTATGCTGGCCGTTGCCATTGTGCTGGCGACGGCTTTTTTTATCCTGAAATATCATATCCTGATGAATCTGGCCCTAAATGCCAGAACCAAAAACCTGTTGGCTGCCCGGGGAAATGAGACTTTGTCTGACAGAGAGCAGGAGATTCGCAGACAGATGCGGGAGGACGGGGAATGGCTGGCATCCCTGCCCCGGGAGGATCTGGAGATTCTGTCCCGGGACGGGCTGCGCCTGGTGGGGCATTATGTCCATACCCAGGGGGAACCCAGGCGTCTGGCAGTGCTTTTCCATGGCTGGCGGGGCAGCTGGACCGGGGACTTCGGCAGTATGGGAAGATGGCTTCTTGAGTCCGGCTGTGATCTGCTTCTGGCGGAGCAGCGGGCCCAGGGGGCCAGCGAAGGAAAATACATGGGCTTCGGTGTGCTGGAACGCGGGGACGTGGCTCAGTGGATGAAGTATCTGGAGCAGGAGCGCCACAATACCCTGCCCGTATATCTGGGAGGGGTATCCATGGGCGCGGCTACGGTGCTGATGGCGGCGGGCGACCCCATGCCGGATTTTGTGAAGGGGGTGCTGGCAGACTGCGGTTTCACCAGCCCCTATGACATGCTTTTTGAGGTGGGCAGCAGGTCCCTGCGGATGCGGCGGCATCCGGCTATGGATTATGTGAAACTGCTCATTAAATTTCGTGCCCGCTATGATATTAGGGCATATTCCACTTTGGATTCCCTGAGAAAAACCAGGCTGCCTGTTTTCTTTGTCCACGGGCTGGAGGATGATTTCGTGCCCTGCCGTATGACCCGGCAGGCTTATGAAGCCTGTGCTTCTTCCAAGGAACTGCTGCTGGTGGAAGGCGCGGGCCATGTGCGCAGTTTTTTCTATGATAATGAAAGATACCGACAGAAAGTGGAAAACTTTTTTGGCTGGCAGCCATAAAGGATGCCGGTGACCTGGCGGAGGAGCGGGAGTGAAACAGAGAAAAAGGCGGAAAAAATGGATCAGCCTGGCGCTGGTCATCATTTTATGCCTGACAGGCGTATACGGGGCGGGAGTTACGGACGATATCCCGGTATATGCCTCTGTTTCCCATGCCCGGCCGAATTGCCAGGCGGCAGAGGAGGCCGGGGGAGAAGCCGGGGGCAGGGTTTCCCCGGCGCACGGAATCGGTGTGCCGATTCAGCGGTTCTACCAGAACGCTTCTGTCCGGCTGCCCGATGGGGCGCAGCCCCGGGAGCGGATTGGCCAGGCCCATTCGGAACTGCTGCAACGGGCCCGGCCGGGGAGACGCAGTCATGAGCCTGTGGAGCAGACGGCGGCGGGGAGCCCGGGAGAATATGGGCAGATCGCTCTGATCTGTCGGAGCCGGGAAAACGGGCAGATCGCTTTATCTTCCTGCCGCCGCAGGATTCTTTCATACATACACGATCAGGACGGACAAAAAGATATCATTTTTTCATCATAATAAGGCACTTTACTATTTCCGCCGGCAATGGGGCAGGGGGAACTTCTTTCAGTGTCAGGGATTGCCGCGGAGACAGGCAGGTCCTCCCAGGGCGGAGGGCGGCCTGTGGAAACGGATCCGGGATTTCCCGGATGCAGGATGAGAGGATGGTAAAATATGTTGCAGGATATATTTGTGGGTGCGATGTGCGTAATTGTGGCCGGAGTGGCCGTATGGGGCTGGTGGCTGGAAAACGGGCCTGACAAGTCCGGCTCCGAAGAAGGGGAAAAGGAGGAGCAGGAGGAAAAGAAAAACTGATTGCAGAGTATAAAAATACCATAAATTATATGAAATTTTTGTGATAACTATAGACGAATCGAAGGGCCGGGGGTAAAATGATTGCCAGATATTTACCCCGGCCCTTTCATGTGCCGCATGGCCGGAGCAGGGTAAAATAGGTGCAGGATCTGCATATACATAGAAACAGCGGCACGGAAATGAGGAGCTTCATTATGAAGTCTGTTTGGAAATGGATCAAAAAGCATAAAAAACTCTGCATCTTTCTGGTGATTGTCATTGTGCTGGGCGTCCTGATCGGAGGATGTGTCCGCAGCGTGCAGGAGGCGGCGGAGGCCATGATGACCATGCTGACCAGGCAGGAGACGGCGGCCATAGAGCGTCGGTCCCTGGTGGAGAGCGTATCCGCCACGGGCTCCGTCACCAGCGCGGGCAGCAAGAGCGTGACGGCGGAAGTAACAGGGGTAAAAGCCCTCAGCGTGCCGGTACAGGTGGGAGATATGGTAGCGGAGGGAGATCTATTGTGCCTGTTGGATACGGCGGATCTGGAGGAAAACCTGGCCAATTCCGAACTTTCTCTGAGCGTGGCCCAGAGAAGGACGCAGCTTGACTTGGATGCCGCCCAGCGCAATCTGACGGAGGCGGGCATTTCCGTTCAGGTGGATATGTCCCGGATGGAAGAACAGGTGGAAAGCGCTCTGAAAACCTATGAGGAAGCTCGGGAGAGCATGAACAAAGCCGGTTCCAGCTATGGCAATGCCAATCACAACAGCACGGAGATCCGCAAGGCCCTGGAGGAATCTCAGGCCCAACTTGCCGGGATACATGAACAGCTTGCGGGCATGTCCGGCGCGGAAGCCTCCGTATCCGGAGGCGATGCTTCGGACAGAACGGCTCTGGAGGCAGAGGCCCGTCGTCTGGAACAGTTGATTGCGGAATATCAGATGAAGTATGCCACGGCCCAGGAGACGGAACGGGGTCTGAAATCCGTCTATGACCAGGCGGTAACGGCGGTGAATAATGCCTATGATGCCTACAACAGACAGCTTCAAAACCAGGAGGATACCATACGAAACGGAAGCAGTACCCTGCAGAGCAGGCAGGACAGCGTGACTTCCAGCCGTTTAAATGCTTCCACCACAGGCATGAGCGACCAACAGCAGATTGACCGCTGCCAGGAGCAGATTGCCGCCTGTACGGTGACGGCGCCTCTCTCCGGGGTGGTGACGGCGGTGAACCTGGAGACAGGGGATAATTACAATGGCGGCGCCATCGTGACCATTGAGGATGTCAGCCGCTATGAAGTCACCGTGGAGATTGACGAATATGATATCAGCCGGATCAAGGAAGGCCAGAAAGTAGTGATCAAGACCAACGGCACCGGGGATCTGGAATTGGAAGGGGAAGTACTCTCCGTGGCACCCCGGGCCACCGGGGGCGCCAGTGTGACTTATACGGTGAAAATCAGCATTGATACTCCCTGTGAAGATCTGCGCATGGATATGACTGCCAAGCTGAGCATTATTATCAGCAGCCGGGAAAATGTACTGACTGTGCCCTATGCCGCCGTGCAGACAGCGGAGGACGGCAGTTTCTATGTGGAAGTGGTGGAGGAAAACGGGGAAACTGCAGAGGGTTCCCTGCCCACCCGGCGGATTCCTGTGACCAAGGGTATTGAAAGTGATTACTATGTGGAGATCTCCGGCGAGGGGATCGAGGAGGGGCTGGAAGTTATCGTGCCTGCGGACAACAGTTTGGATAATCTGAATGAACTGATGTTCCAGATGGGCCCCATGGGAGGATTTTGATGAGCAGGCGGGCGGTGATTGAACTGGAGGACATCTACAAGCGTTTTTACATTGGGACGCCCAATGAACTTACGGTGTTAAACGGTATCAATCTGACCATCTACGAGGGAGAATTCGTGGCCGTGGTGGGGGCTTCCGGCAGCGGCAAGTCCACGCTGATGAACATTATCGGCGCGTTGGACCGGCCCACCCAGGGGCAGTATCATCTGGACGGTGTGGACATGGTGGCGGCCAGGGACCGGGAACTGTCCGGCATACGCAATCGCAAAATCGGCTTCGTGTTCCAGACCTATAATCTGATCGCCAAGACCAACGCTCTGAAAAATGTGGAGATGCCCATGCTCTATGGAGGCGTCACGGGCCGGAAACGGGTGGAGCGGGCCAGGGAACTGCTGACCATGGTGGGAATGGAGGATCGGATGAAGCATCTGCCGGAGGAACTCTCCGGCGGGCAGAAGCAGCGGGTGGCCATTGCCAGAGCCATGGGCAATGATCCGGCCATCATTCTGGCCGACGAGCCCACCGGGGCGCTGGATTCCAATACCGGGCGTCTGGTGATGGACCTGTTTCACAAGCTGCACAAGGAACAGGGCAAGACCATTGTGCTGATCACGCATTCCCCGGAACTGGCGGAGGAGACGGAACGGGTGGTCACCATTAAGGATGGCAGTATTATGGGGGAAAGGCAGGGAGCTTGCGTATGATGATGTTCTATGAAAACGTGCGGCTTGCGTTGTTCAGCCTGAAGGCCAACAAGATGCGTGCCCTGCTGACCATGCTGGGTATCATCATCGGCATTTCCTCCGTCATTGCCATTATGACCGTGGGCCAGTCCCTTACTTACACCATGACCGAGTCCATGAGTTCCCTGGGGGTGAACAATATCACGGTGGCGCTGCAGCAGAAGCCCCAGGAGGAAGAGACCACCGAGGAGGGCATGTCCTTTGGGGGCGGCACGGGCAGGGCCATGGCAGGCGAGGAGGACTATTTTACCCGGGAGATGCTGGAAAATTACTGCGATACCTATGAAGGCTCCGTGGTGGGTATCTCCGTCACAGAGGGTCTTGGTCAGAGCAAACTGCAGAACAGGGGCCTGTATGCCAATGTGTATGTGACAGGCACCAGCCTGGGATATTTTCTGGCCAATGATCTGGAACTGCTGGCGGGCAGATATTTCAGCGGGACGGAAATGGACGAAGGCCGCAAGGTGGCCATGGTTTCCAGTATCGTGGTGGACAATATGTTCGGCGGGGATAAGGAACAGGCTCTGGGCAGCGTGCTTCAGGTAAATCTGGGGGACAAATATTTTGAATTTGTGGTGGTGGGCGTGTACAAATATGAGCAGTCTGCCATGGGCCTGTCTCTGGTGTCGGAGAAAGATACCCAGACGGACTTTTACATTCCCCTGAAAACGGCTCAGGAGATCAGCCATTCCCAGGGATTTGCCCAGTTTACCGTAATCACTGCGGACGGACTGGACAGCGATGCCTTCGCGGATACCACGGCAGGTTTTTTTGCTCCCTATTATCGCAACAACAGGGATTTCCAACCCATGGCCTTCAGTATGGCCTCCATGGTGGAGATCATGTCGGATATGCTTTCCACCATCACCACGGCCATTGCCGTGATCGCAGGCATAGCGCTGCTGGTGGGGGGGATCGGCGTCATGAATATCATGCTGGTGTCCATCACCGAGCGTACCCGGGAGATCGGCACCCGCAAGGCGCTGGGAGCGCCCAACAGTGCCATTCGGCTCCAGTTTATCATTGAGTCCATCGTGATCTGCCTCATCGGCGGCCTGATCGGCATTGTGCTGGGAGTGGTGCTGGGCATGAGCGCCGCCAATCTGCTGGGGGCGTCGGCCACGCCTTCCCTGGGAAGTATCCTGCTGTCTCTGGGATTCTCCATGGCCATAGGTATTTTCTTCGGATATTATCCTGCCAATAAGGCGGCCAGGATGGATCCCATTGAGGCGCTGCGATACGAGTAAAACAGTGAAAAAAGATAGTTATAAGAGAGGCCCGAAACGAGGATAAAAACATGCCGGAAAAGGGAAATTCCCCGGATGCGGCTGGCGATATCCGGGAGAGGGACAGAATAGCGGGGGGACAAAATGGCATATAAACTGGCAATATTTGACTTGGACGGAACCATTCTCAATACCTTGGAGGATTTGGCGGATGCTGTCAACTATGCCCTGGGAGAGCATGATTTTCCTGCGCGCACCATTGACGAGGTGCGCCGCTTTGTGGGCAATGGCATCCGTAAGTTGATGGAGCGGGCGGTTCCGGCGGGTCTGGAAAAAGAGGAGATTGACCGGGTACATGAGACCTTTTCGGTCTATTATCAACAGCACTGCGCGGACAAGACCAGACCCTATGAGGGAATCCTGCCGCTGCTGCAGCGTCTGCGGGCGGCAGGCTGCCTTACGGCGGTGGTCTCCAACAAGGCGGACGAGGCCGTACAGCCCCTGTGCCGGCGCTATTATGACGGTCTGTTCGACTATGCGGTGGGCGAGCGCCCGGGCATTGGCCGTAAGCCTGCTCCGGACGCCGTGCTGGAAGTGCTGCGTCGCCTGCAGGTGGATGCCGCCCATGCCGTATACATTGGGGATTCCGAGGTGGACATCCAGACGGCGGCCAACGCGGGCCTGGACAGCATCATCGTCACCTGGGGCTTCCGGGACCGGGCCTACCTGGAAAGTCAGGGCGGTCGCCGGTTTGTGGACCGGCCGGAGGAGATTGAGGAGATTATTTTATCATAGGCAGGGCCCCAGAACGTGTGATTCCCAAACAAATAGGAGGATTTTAAGTTGCTCTAATATCCTTAATACATTGGTTGGTGGTCATATCTCTGCGGTGGTGCTTTGGCTAGGAATCACAATAGAAAAATAAAATTCTTTATTTTTATTTTCGATAATATATGAGCCACCATATTTCTCAATGATATTTACTATATTTTTGATTCCTACACCATGTTCATATGTGTCGGATGTTTTAGTAGATTTTATTTTTCCGTCCTCATATATAATATCATAATTAGATGTATTTTTAACCCCAATAATTATCAAAGATTCATCTTTAACAAACTTAAACTTAATTACTTTCTTATCCTCACATGCCTCACATGCTTCAATCGCATTGTTCAGAAGATTAGAGAGAATAGTAACTAAATCTTCATCGCTTAACCTTAATGCGGAAAGGTCATTTACTTTGAATACAAAAACAATTCCCTTTGCATCTGCCTCCCGATACTTTGCATTTAGTATTGCATTTACTATAATATTATTTGTGTTAATGGCATCCGGTTCGTTATTCAAAGAACCATAAAGATTTTTTACATATTCCTCCAGTTTGGAATATTGCTTTTTACTTAGCAAGGATTCTATACATGCAATCTGATTTTTATATTCATGTGTTTTTCTTTTTTGGTGATCAAAGTTTTCAGAGATAGACCTGTACATTTCCAATTGATTTTCCACTTGAATATGAAATGCCATGTTTTCATGAATTTTTATTTCCTCTTCAACAATATCGTTAATTAAATAGAACACTACGATGTTCATCCCCAACATCCCAAATGCAATAACTGCCAGAAAGTTCGCCTGTTTTATTGTCTGCACATATTCAAAAACAGACAGCAATGCTGAGATTGATACCAGGGTAAATACAGGAAAAAACAGAAACTTTAACCATTCTGTATCCAACATCCTTTTCAGCGACTCTTTTTTGAATCGTTTTCTAATAAAAACAATTAGAACAAACAATATGAGTTTCCCCGGTAGATATATCAAAATACGTCCAATTTCATACCGCTGCCCCAGAAATTCAATATCCAGAGGTATCCATCTGGTTATCAAAAAAATCAGAAAATCTATTGCCAGTAACAATGCATCAAATAATATAGCCAATACGACTGATTTTTTTAAACTAAGTTTTACATGCCAAAGCATAAATATTGAAAATAATAAAATATTGGCAATCTGTCTTATTGTAAAATGTTTTGAAAGGCCATAGGCAGGAAAACACATGCTGCCAAACAACAATCCAAATTGTAATATATTAATCCATCCTTTATATTGTATCTCTCCAAATGATTCATAAAAAATCCTGCAGCATATTATTTCAATAAATATCAACAGAGTACTCTGCATTAAATCAAACATCTACACTTCTCCCTGACACGCTATAAACTTCTTTCTGACTTCTGTATATCTTACTTTTGGAATAGATAACTCAAGCCCGTTTGTCAATATCACTTTATAGCAAACAACATTTTTTATATGTTTTATATTCACAAGATAACTTTGGTGTATCCTTATAAAATTGTGTTCTGAAAGTTTTTTTTCAAGCATATTTAATGTATCATACATATTATAGAAACTTCCTAAGTTGGCTACTGGCAAGAAACCCAGTAAAATCAATACTTTTAAAAGCGGTTAGAAGTGGTAAAAAGCAGGAAAATGTATGTAAATCGTATATTATTCCTGCACCACTCCTATACCAATATTCCTACACAAAAGACATTCTATTTTATTTTTTCTATTTCCTCTCTCAGCCAGTCAAATTCTCGTGCGGTATACACTTTTTCGGTGATGTCAGAAATTTTGTGTCCGACCATATATTTAATGGCGTATTCATCGACGCCATATTTTTTTGCCATACTCACAAAATGCTTTCGTCCGTCATGTGGTCTGTGAGCCGGATTTAACTTCAGCTCGTCTCGAATTCTTGTGAAGCCTTTCTGATACCGGTTGTATGTGAACTTTATATTTTTTCGATTGCTATCTGGATCAGTGCAATTGAAAAGGTATTCGCTTCCAAGGGATTCCGCCTCTTTATATTTTCTGAGTACCAGTGATTGTATCTTTGAATGAATTGGAACTACTCGGTCCATGCCGGCATCTGTTTTCATACCGCCTTTGAAAGTCCAGTTCTCCAAATCAACATCTTCTAATCTTATCAATCCAAGTTCTTGTGGTCTCCATCCAGAATAGCATTGAATCAGAATCGCATCAATGTATCGCTTATCGTCCACATGCTCCCAAAGCAACGCGATTTCTTCGTCCGTAAATGGAATATGTTCTTTCTTAACAGTCTGAATCTCTTTGATAGTTTCTTCTGTCAGATTGAAACTTCGTGAATAGTTCCGATCAACAATCTCATATTCTAAAGCATAATCCAGCATGAGGTTGAATAGGGACTTGATTTTATTTTTCATAGATGCGCTTGGTCGCTGCTCTTTTCCTCTGACGATGGCAATACCTTCTTCCATGCATCCTTTTACATGACGTGCCCGAATATCCATCACTCGCATATCGTAGACAGATGAGCAATAAGCCCATGCAGAGGTAACGGCTCTTGCGCTTGCATCGTTCTTCAGAGTCTTGAAATATTCTTCTGTCCATTTTTCATAAAGTTCCTTTGCGGTTATGGCCGGTTCCAAATCATAGGGATTCTTGTTATATTCAACCAAGGCAGCATAAGCATCGTTATAAGTGGGAAAGTACGACTCCGGTTTGAGCGGCTTACAAATAGGCCGTCCAGTCGGAGTTTTTCCAACTGTAACCATAGCACGAAATGGGTTTCGAAGATTTCGTCCTTTGATTTCACTTATTTGTCCAAATCCATTTGGCAGCCTTCTTCGCTTATTGGATTTGCGAGGCTTTCTTGGTTTTATATCCGGCTGCATAGGATAGCCACAATGGGGGCAATATGTCGCCTTATCACTTACTTGCAGTTGGCATTCGGGACACTGCATCAGCATGGTGCGTTCACTCCTTTCTTGACAAATCTTTGAGTTTCTGTTGATTTGTCATTAGTAATCATATATCATAGTGTAGGAATTGTCAACTACTCCTACACTTATTTTTTTTACACTGGAGGTGATATATGTGGTTACTCATGATGAATCAACTTGTCCTGATTGCGGCGGGGTATTGAAATACTACGACAGCGTTCCGAGAATTGTACGGACAAAAAGAAGAAGTACAAGCTGGATTAAGGTTCGGAGATTACGCTGTATCAAATGTGGACATTTACATAGAGAGCTTCCAGATGATATTTTTCCGTACAAGCAGTATGAGGCGGAAATTATCCGAGGCGTGATAGAGGGACTTATTACTTGTGAGACGATTGGATACGAGGATTATCCCTGTGAGATGACGATGATTCGGTGGATTTCTCAGAAAGTACAGCTTCCCTTGTAATTGCTAAACCACCGAGGTTGTTTTTACTAAAAGCAGTTCTTATCCTAGAATAGCCGTTGAAAGGAGGCGAGAGCCAATGGAAGAAATTATATTTGAGTCGGGTTCGGTGCCAGTGGTCGTCGCGGCCAGAGTGTACGGTAAGGATGCATCCTGGGTAAGAGCCGGAATCATATCTGGATGGCTTCCAATCGGAAAGGCCACTCGAAACGGCAAACTTGTAACAAATATTGAGGAGATGAATTCGAAGTACGGACGTATCAATTTCTATATTTCTCCGAAGCTCCTCTATGAAGAAACGGGCTATTTGTGGAAAGGAGAGAAACGCTGATGGGAACGACGATACGGCCGGAGCTGTCTGAGAAGAATCCCTATTGGATTGAAAAACACCGGTACTATGAGCTGAAGCATTTCTGTCTTCAATACCCTATCTGGAAAAAGGCGTACTTAGCTTTAGACGGGCTGGCAAAAAGACCGACAGATTTGGTCCTGTTTTCAGGACAACAGCATGTTGGCGATCCGACAGCGAGATGCGCAGAGGCAAGGGTGTTTTACTCTGACAGGATGGAATTGGTGAAATTGGTGGCTGAGGAAACCGATGCAGTGCTTGGAACTTATATTTTGCAGGCGGTAACAAATGGCATCTCTTATGACTGTTTGAAAGCTAGATTAGATATTCCATGCTGCAAGGATGTTTATTACGACTTGTACAGACGTTTCTTCTGGCTGCTGAACAAGGAACGTGGCTGATATGAAAATTGTAGATATTGCGGTGAAAAAGGTATATCGGTTCAACTGCCCAAATTGTCAAAGCCGGTTAGAAGCCGATATCCAAGATTTGGAGGACATCGGAGGCAAAGTGATTAAATTCTTCTGCCCGGTCTGCCGGAAAGAGCGATATATTGCTTGGTCGGATTTGAGAAAGAAAATTGTCTATGAAGGTGAGGGTTCGCAGAAATAACAGCTCCTGTTATGAAAGGAGATGTGATATTTTATGAAAATCAAAAATCCATACATAGCAGGACTTATCCCTTGGATTAGTGTCTGTGTTATAGGGATTATCGGAACCGAATACCTTATCGCAAGACTTTTAAAAGACTGAGCCAGCAATGGCTCTTTCTTTTTATTCTAGCTTAGAATTCCAGTACGCAGGTGACAGAAAAACATGGTATTTTGATATCTGAAAAATTCCCGGGTGGGAAATTCGGAAAAACATTTTTGAAAGGAGAACTCTATGGAACTTGTAATTATCTTTGCGATCGGGGTTGTGATAGGTTCGATTATAACCAGAATTATAAACAGACCTTTAGACATCGGTACTCTGCGGATTGATACTTCCGACCCGGATGGTCCGTTTATGTTTTTGGAATTGTCCAAAGATGTAGACAGCGTAACATCCAAAAAGTATGTAATCCTGAAAGTCAATCTCAAAAGTTATATTTCGCAGAAATAACAGCCCCTATTATGGAAACTGATAAAAGCCAAAAACGAAAGGAGAACAAAATGGAAAAAATCAGGAATTTGTTGGATGAGGAGATAGAAGCCGAATTTGGAAGCTTGGAGTCTCTGGCATTCGGGAGCAAGGAGCATTTAACGGCAACGGAAAATCTGGCGACATTATATAAGCTGAAAATTGAAGAAGCCAAAATTGCCATGGACTTCGACGAAAAGGCGGCGAATCGCGAACGCGAGGAGCAGTTCAAGAAGGAGCAGTTGGCAGAGCAGGTCAAAGATCGATATTTCAGGCTTGGCATGTCGGCAGCGGAGCTGATATTACCGTTGATGTTCTATGCGGTATGGATGCGCAGAGGATTTAAGTTTGAGGAGAACGGAACCTACACCTCAACCACATTCAGAGGATTATTTAACCGTTTTAGACCGACAAAGAAATAAGGAATTTGAAGTTTCGGAACGAGGGGACGTGCTAAGAACATGTCCTTTTCGTTTTTTTTCGCGTGATTTTTACAGCCCCTATTATGGAAAGGAGATGCAAAAGAGCTCTTTATCTCTTGACTTAATGTAGAGAGTAACCGTACAATTATACCGTTACTTTCAGATTATCAAGGAGGTAATGACTTTATGAGCCAAAAAATTATTAAACCCGAAGGTATGGAATTGATAGAATACCTTAATGACGGGTATGCGATTTGCAACAAATGTGGGGCTGTAATGGACCGCAGAGAAGATCCAAACGGTGGATGTGATATTTACGCCTGCCCATCATGTGGATGGGAAGTGGATGAAATGGAATACGAGTACGAAGATGACGAAGAAGTAGAGTGGGCATCAAGCGTACATAAGAGTTATGGAGGCGATATTCCGCCGGCAGGATGCAGAGCCTGTGGAGGTCCGTATCCGCATTGCAAAACATCATGCAAACTATTTGACAATTAAAGAATTATCAGCACAAGAGGGAGTCCTGACGAGGGCTCTTTCTTTTGTTTTCAGGAGGCTGATATGAGATACCATTATGAAAAGCCTACTATTTATCTTTCCATGTATGGCAAACTTTATATTTGTGAACATCCGGTTTATAACAGTTGTACCTTGTTCCAGATTAGTAATAAAGGATTGGCCGTCATTCAACAACGATATGACGCAGAGACAAAGAGTACATGGTGGAGTGAAGTTGACCCCTGGCTGACGGATGATTTATATTTGCATCCGGGATTTAAGAAATACTTTGACGAACGAGCGGAAGAATGTAAAGACGGCCTTTATCCTACTGTTACCATTCGTCAAATCATGTGGGCACTGAAAATGAAGCCAATCGTGAGGGAACGATGGGAAACGGTCTTTGACCGACGTGATATTTAGACGCAAAATTTACAGCTCCTTTTATGGAAAAATCAATGAAATTTGAAAGGAGTAAAAGGAGTATGGACGAAATGAAGATCGTGTCTAAATTCACAACGAATATGATTTCAAAACTGGTAAAGATGGTGTTACGAAAAAAGCTCGGATACAATATTGATATTCAGGTTAATGAGATAAAAACCACGATTACCGATGGTAAGACGCATGTTCATCTGGATGTAGATGCCGAACTGGAAAAGGAAGAACTCATGAATATTCTGAAGAAAATTGGTTTGAATTAAAGGAAATTGGGCCGCTGACAACGGCTCTTTTTCTTTCTGCGCGAAATTTACAAGTTATATTATGGAGAGACAGTAGCTCAATTGGTAGAGCGCCACACACCCGTGGAAGTTATAGGTTCGAGTCCTATCTGCTTCTCTTAAGTTTGGAGTCGGCAACGGCTCTTATATTTTCCATCAAAAACAAAATTGAAAGGAGAAAAAGAAATGGAAAACATCAATGTATTAAGGAGACAGGAAATGGCAACAAAAGAAATCATTGTCGGGGATCGGATTTTGGTATCTCTGGCAGAACTCGGAGACTTTACCGCAACGGCTCACAAAATTACAGACAGAGGTGTTCTGTTTATTTTTGACGAGTATGTAACAAGCAGGCCGATGAACAGCAAAAACACTAACAAAGGCGGCTATGAGAAATCTGACTTAAAGAAGTGGATTGATTCTGTGCTTCTGGAAGCGTTTCCGGAGGAACTCAGAAACCGAATCGCCGATTTATCTATTCCGACCGTTGGCGAGTTGTTCGGTCACGAGGACAAATGGGATAATGAACATTTTGAACCGGATACGGACGAGCAGCTTCCGCTTATGAAAGAACGGGAAAATCGTGTAGCATACCTCCATAATGAATGGGAATGGGGTTGGCTCAGAAATACCATGAACCGGGAGTTTTCTTCGGCTCATTTCGCCCGTGTGGGCAGCCTTGGCTATGCGGGCTACTCCGACGCTTCGGCCTCTGGCGGGGCTCGTCCGGAGTTCTGGTTGGTTAAATAAATCTGGGGGCCTTGTGCCCCTTTTGAGAGGAGAAGAAAATGAGCAAATTTTCAACGGGGTTACGGCGATCATCCCCTACAATTTTAACTGCTTTAGGAATCGTCGGCGTTGTTGGTACGGCTGTGATGGCTGTGCGAGCGACGCCTAAAGCTTTGAAACTTATTAAAGCCAAAAAGGATGAACTGGAAACAGATAAACTTACTCCTATGGAACTTGTACAGACAACTTGGCGATGCTATGTTCCCTCAGTTTTGATAGGGGTTGGTACAATAACCTGTATTATTGGCATAGGTGTAATGGATAAGCGCAATCAGGCGGCTTTGACGAGCGCATACGCCATGCTTAATGAATCTTATAAGCAGTACCGTCAAGCAGCCAAAAAGGTTTATGGTGAAGATGCTGATAACAAAATCCATGCTGAAATGGCTAAAGATGCAAAAGTTGCTTCAGAGGATTGGGGTTATCAGGTTTATAACATGGACATGGACCCTGAGAGCGAGCAGCTACTTTTCTACGACCTTGCATCAAAGAAATATTTTACCACGACGATGGCCGCCGTATTAAATGCCCAATACCATGTAAATCGAAACCTCGCATTAAGAGGCGACTGTTCCTTAAATGAATATCTATCGTTTCTTGGTATTGACGGGATAGACAAAGGCGATGAAATGGGTTGGGATATAAGCTACATGGTTGAAGAAATGAATTGCTATTGGTTGGATTTCGATAATCAGAAAACGATTCTGGAAGATGGCCTAGAGTGCATAACCATTGACACGATGGCACTTAACAAATTTGAGTAGTTCGCAAAAATTGCAACTGCTATTATGAAAAGGAGGTAATCGCTTTATGACTACTAAAAGTAAATTGATTAAAGTTCTGGGTCTGGCGGCGACTGTGATCGGAGTGGCGGCAACGCTTGTAACCGATTGGGTCAACGAACAGAAGATGGATGAAAAAATTGAAGAAAAGGTAAACGAAGCACTTGCCAAGAGAGATGACGAAATTGAGGAGTCCTAACAAGGGCTCTTCTTTTCTATTCGAGAGAGGTTCCTATGGATAGTCGAGTTGTTTCAGCAATTGAAGAGTATATGTTCGATTTATTTGAACCCGGAAGGAATTGGCCCAAATATGAGTTTCGCAAAAGAAGCTACGGACGATGGGCGGCCGAGGAAATTCTTAAAAGTATACAACATCATGCAGATATTCCGCCAATGCAGATTGTAGAAGAATTTGTCCGGAGAACAGATGAGTTTTCGGGTATCGAACATGATGAACGGAACGACAGTTTTATATTTTCAGTTGCACATGACGTAGCCACAGATATCCTGGACATTCTGCGAGCTATGAATTAAATAACACATGCATATTTGAAAGGAGAAAAAATCATGAAGGTAACAAGAAAGGTGCAGTTCAAGACAAACGAAATTTGTGTAGGAGATCAGATTACGGTGAGGCTGAGCGGCTTCGGGAAATTTACGGCTACGGCTCAGAAAGTGACTGACAAGGGAATACTTTTCCTGTTTGACGAGGTCATCGCCCGGCATTCAATGAATGAGACCAATACCAACGAAGGCGGTTTCGATAAATCGGATATGTGCAGGTGGCTCCGTGAAACGGTTCTGCCGGCATTCCCCGAAAAGCTGAGAACCAGAATCCGCGAGATTACGCTTCCTACATACGGAGAGATTTTCGGTCACGACGATTTCTATGAAAACTTTGAGCCGGATAACGATGAGCAGTTTGAGCTTATGAAGCGGCGTGGAAACAGAGTCTGCGATTTTGAAGATGACTGGTGTTGGTGGTGGCTCCGTAATGCTGCCAAGAAAAACGTTTCTTCGGCTTATTTCGCCGGTGTGAACGGCAATGGCTATGCGGCCTGCGCCGGCGCTTCGGCCTCTGTCGGGGTTCGTCCGGAGTTCTGGTTGGTTAAATAATCGCCGCCCCTTGTGGGCGGTTTTATATTTTTGAAAGGGGATGCGCTTATGTGCGACCAGAATCGAAAGGAGAACATCAATGGACAAAAAAACAATAGCGGCAACTATCCGAAACATGCAAACTGCCGTGAAAAAACACAGTCCGGAAATTCTAACCGGAATCGGGATTGCCGGAATGATTACAACAACCGTACTGGCGGTCCGGGCTACACCAAAGGCTTTAATTCTCATTGAAGAAAAGAAAGATGAGCTGGAGGTAAATGAACTTACACCGAAAGAAACCGTTCAGGCTGCATGGGCTTGTTATATTCCGACGGCTGTCATAGGAACCGTTTCGATAGCTTGTTTAATCGGAGCCAGTTCGGTAAATATGAGGCGCCGGGCTGCTCTTGCCACGGCTTATACACTCTCGGAGTCCGCTTTGAAAGAGTATCAGGAGAAAGTAGTAGAGACCATCGGAGAGAAGAAAGAACAGAGTATACGGGACGCGGTCGCCAAGGACAAAATCGAGAAGAACCCAGTGAGCAATCGCGAAGTGGTTATCGTCGAACGGGGAAACACCCTCTGTTACGATACGGTGTCCGGGCGATATTTTAAGTCCGATATTGACAAGATTAAGAAGGCCGTCAACGAGCTTAATCTCCGGATGCGGGACGAGATGTATATTTCTTTGAATGAGTTCTATTATGAAATCGGTTTGAACGGGACTCTCATTGGCGATGAACTCGGCTGGAATATTGACCAGGGATATATTGACGTGTCATTCAGTTCTCAGTTGGCTGACGATGGAACGCCTTGCCTCGTAATCGAGTATCATATTGCTCCGAGATACGATTTCAGCAACGGCTAATACGCGAAAAAAACAATGTCTTTAATGGAAGAACCACCTATTTTTCTAACTATGAAAGGAGAACAAAAAATGGAAGCTAATGAAATAATGACGAACGAAGAGGTTATGGAAACCACTACTGAGGAAATCGTTAAAGCAAGTTCCGCGAGCGGATTTAAGACCGCGGCTGTTTTCGGATTGGTGTTTATCGCCGGCTATGTGGCTGGTAAGTACATCATCGACCCGACGATAGCACGTATCAAGGCCCGCAAGCTGGACAAGCAGACGGTTATGCAGGACGACTTCGATGACTTCGAGGAAGCAGCTATCGTAAGCGGAGAAAGTGTTGGAAATCCGGAATAAGGATTAGAAAACAGGGTTCGGACGAGGGAAAGTGCCTGAAACAAGGTGCTTTCCCTTTTCCTTTTTGCAAGGAGGTGCCATATGAACCAGTATGCGTATGACGGACCGGTTATGGAATTTGAAAACTGTGTAGCGCATCGTTGGAAATCAACCACCTATGCCGTGTCTGAGAAAAAAGCAAGGAGCAACCTTGTGTATCAATTTAAAAAGCAGCACAACAGGCTTCCTAATACGAAAATTACGTTACCTGGGAAGCTGATTGCTGTCTAAGGAAAGGAGAAAGTAAATGGAGGAGTACAAGCCGAATTCTCATAAATCAAAAGAGGAACAGCGAGAATCCGATGCTTTGCCTGAGAAAAAAGTGGGGAAAGTAATCACCGGCTCTGCGAAATCAAAAAAGAAAGGTGAAATGCAGAAGTTCGCAGATGTCTTTATCTCCGAGGATGTCGGGAACGTCAAATCTTATATCATTATGGAGGTGCTGGTACCGGCGGTAAAAAAAGCCATCTCTGATATAGTGACAAACGGGATTGACATGATTCTGTATGGAGAAACGGGCCGCACCAAGAAAAATTCAACCGCTTCCAAGGTATCCTACGGAAAATTCTATGACAGGGAATCAGACCGGAGGCGGGATTATCGCTCATCTGGAACCCGAAGCGGGTATGACTATGATGACATTATATTTGAAACCCGTGGGGATGCGGAGTCCGTTCTCGATGCCATGAACGACATTATCAGTCAATACGGAGTTGTCAGTGTTGGAGACCTGTATGACCTCGCTGATGTATCGACAAACAATTATGCCGTGAATAAGTACGGCTGGACGGATATCAGCGGATGCAAGCCTGTTCGGGTGAGGGATGGTTATATTCTCAAATTACCCAAGGCACTGCCGCTGAATTAAGGAGGGGTTATCATGTATGAATCAAACGATAAAATGGTATCCCATCCGGATCACTATCAGTCGGAAACAGGTCTGGAAGTGATTCAGGCGATAGAGGCTTTTACATTTGACCTCAAGGGTATCGAAGCAGTGGATACCGGTAACATCATCAAATATGCGTGCCGCTGGAAGAAAAAGAACGGAATCCAGGATTTGGAGAAAATCATGTGGTACACGCAACATCTTATCGATCATCTTAAAAATTTGGAAAAGGAGACTATTTAACCATGAAAAAAGAAGAGATTATGACGAAGGTAAGCGGAACCTTCAATAAAGTCGGATTTCAGTTGAAGAAGCACAGCCCGGAGATTCTCATTGTGGCGGGCATTGTTGGAACTGTGGCAAGTACGGTTATGGCGTGCCGGGCGACAACGAAGGTCGGAAAAATCATCGACAAGACGAAGAACGATGTGGATGAGATCCACGATGCAACAGCAAAGGGCATAACCAAGGCCGGCGAGGATTACTCGATTGAGGATTCTAAAAAGGATCTGTCGGTTGTCTATCTTCAGACCGGGGTGAAACTGGCCAAGCTGTATGCTCCGGCTATAGCTCTTGGGACTTTATCCATCACCAGCATTCTGGCGTCGAACAATATTCTTCGTAAACGGAATGTGGCGCTGGCAGCGGCCTATGCGACGGTGGACAAGAGCTTCAAGGAATACCGGAAACGGGTCATTGAGCGCTTTGGCAAGGAGATTGACCGGGAATTGAAGTATAACATCAAGGCGGAAAAGGTAAGCGAAACCGTTATTGACGAGGAAACCGGCAAGGAAAAGAAAGTGAAGAAGACCGCTTTTGTTGTAAATCCGTCCGATGTAAGCGGATACGCCCGGTTCTTTGAGAAGTACACAATGGACGAAGACGGAAACAGTGTCCTGAACCCCCATTGGGAAAACAACAATGAATACAATCTGATGTTCCTAAAAGCACAGGAGAAGTATGCCAACGATTTGCTCCGGGCAAAGAAGCGCCTTTTCCTGAACGATGTTTATGACATGCTGGGACTGCCCCCGACAAAGGCCGGCCAGGTTGTTGGATGGGTTTATGACGCTGAACATCCCATCGGTGATAACTATGTTGATTTTGGTTTGTATGCGGATAATCTGAGCTACTCGGACTTTGTAAACGGCGCTGATCCGGCTATCCTTCTCGACTTTAATGTGGACGGAAACATCTGGGAATTGATGTGACTGACAGATGGATTGGATGGTTTTGGCTCAGGAAATCCATATCAGGACATGACTGACTGCCCTTGGTTTGGTTCTAAAGACTGGCGGAGGGCAGCCGGATATTTTTAAGGAGATGTACATGAAAAAAATAACTGCAATAGCTACGGCTTTTTCTTTGTGTATGATTCTGATATTTTCAATCACTACACACTCTGCCGGAAGTGAAATCCCTGCTGATTCACAGGCAATAGAAATCATTCCGGTATCTATGCCGGTGGTTAGTTATATTCCGATAGAGGGAATCTCAGAGTCAAATGTGGAAGAAGTTACAAAGGAAGAACTTTTATCGGAGGAAGATATTTCGCTGATAGCGTTAGTAACGATGGCAGAGGCTGAAGGAGAATGCGAAAAAGGAAAGCGATTGGTAATTGACACCATACTTAACCGTATGGACTCAGAGTATTTTCCTGATACAGCCTATGATGTTATTTATCAGCCGTATCAGTTTTCTTCAATGTGGAACGGACGTGTAGACCGCTGTGAAGTAAGGGCGGATATTTGTCAGCTTGTTCAAGAAGAACTGGAAACTCGGACAAACTACGATGTTATATTCTTTACCGCTGGTTGCTACAGCGATTACGGAGTCCCCATGTTTCAGGTAGAAAACCATTATTTTTCGAGTTATGAATGAAAGGAGATTCTTATGAACGGTTTTTTAACATTGGTATCTTATACACTGGCTGCTATGGCCGGAATCTGTTTTGTCGGTGGGCTTGCCGTATTATCCGGCGGAAAGGAGCAGTAATCGTGGATGGTATTGGGAATTTGATATCCATGCTCGATTATGTGCTGGATACAAAAAGAAAAAGGCACATTACCGGCGGTATTCTGCTGAGCGTTTCCTTACTCTTCGGAGGACTGGCGCTTACGGTAATGACTATCAAAAACGAGGAGGACGAAGAAAATGAGTAAAGCAACAGGGTTCGTGATGTTTGTTTTGGGCGCGGCTGTTGGCTCCGTAGTAACCTGGCAATATACCAGGAAAAAATATGAACAGATTGCCCAGGAGGAAATTGATTCGGTAAAGGAGATATTTTCCAGACGGGAATCGGCTACGGATGTTGAGATTATATCTCCTGAGCCGCAGACGGCAAAGATTGGTAAGCCGGAGGAAAAACCGGATATTACCGAATATGCTGCAAGGCTGGAACGGGATGGGTATACCAACTATTCAAACGTGGGCGCCGAACAGAAAAAAGAGGAGCAGGAAACGATGGAGATTAAACCCTATGTAATCTCACCGGAAGAATTTGGCGAGTTTGAGGATTATGAGAGAATCAGTCTCAGTTACTATGCGGACCAGGTTCTGGCAGATGAAGACGATGAAAAAGTAGACGATGTGGATAATGTTGTAGGTCTTGAATCTCTGACCCATTTCGGGGAGTTTGAGGACGATTCGGTATTTGTCAGAAATGACAGGCTGAAATGCGACTATGAAATTCTTCTGGACCAGAGGACTTATTCGGACGTTATGAAACAGAGGCCGCATCAGATGGAGGTATGATGACAAGGAGCGAGCTGAATAGCGAATACTTCGATTGGATGTGTCGGCTCGTATGCAACCGCCGGTATACCAGAGGTCTGTCCTATCAAAAACTTTTGCGGTTTCTTCATAACGTGGATTTTAATTACACGATTGAAATGGATGGAAATCGGGAAGAAGATGGGATAGATCTCCGGTATCGGTTTGGCTACGAGAATTCATACGAAAACGCCATGATTTCAAGCTATTTGGATAATAGTCCTTGTAGCATTTTGGAGATGATGATCGCCCTCGCTATTCGTTGTGAAGAACATATTATGGACGACCCGGATATCGGGAATCGGACCGGACAATGGTTCTGGGGTATGATTGAGAATCTTGGTTTAAGGAAACTGACCGATGCAAGATTTGATGAGGATTATGCGGAGGAAATCGTTCAAAGATTCTTAGACCGGAGATACAAGCGAAATGGAGAGGGCGGCCTGTTTACGGTGGAACATTGCCGACGGGATTTAAGGACGGTTGAAATCTGGTATCAGATGTGTTGGTACTTGGACGAAATCGTGTAATTTGGGAGGTTTCGTATGACTCACAACGAAGTATATAAATGGTTTGAATTATATTTTCCGCTTTATGCGGGCGAGAACGCCGCCGCATGGTTTCCAAACGGTAAAAACAGCATTCGGGTCAGACAGACCAATGGAGCGGAGTTTATATTCACCTATGGCGGCAAAGATGATTGGCGGTTTGAAACCGTTAAAAGTTTTATCAAGGACATGAAAGGAGGAAAAGGCTGATGCGCGAAATGCTTGGTTATATTTTTGGAAATTTACGGTCATCGGAAACGGCGATTAAAGAAATTCGCAGAACACTCAAGTATCAGAGCAGGTTTAATCGCAATGTTGGGCTTTGGGTCGGCGCCATCACTGCTTATGTGGTTATTGCGGAACTGGACCGCCGGGAACAGAACAAAAAAATAAAGGAACTCAGAAATGAGATTGAGGAATTAAAGCGCTCGGAAGGAGAGTAAAAAATGCGATGATCGACTTTTTGATGATTTCAACACGTAGTACAAAGCGTGGTGTAATAGAAATCTATCCGAAGTTCATTATTAAAAAAAGCTCCGATCTGATGATTCGAGGTGGTGACTTCTACGCTATCTGGATTGAGGAACGTGGTTTATGGTCTACGGACGAGCAGGATGCTTTGCAGCTCATTGACCGCGAACTGGATAGATATGCAGAAGAAAACCGCCGGCGCTTTGACTCCGATATAAAAGTCCTGCATATGTGGGACGCGGAATCCGGAATGATTGATTCCTGGCATAAGTATTGTCAAAAACAGATGCGGGATTCATTTCATATGCTGGACGAAAAACTTATATTTTCCAACACAGAGACCAATAAAAAAGATTACGCCAGTAAAAAGCTGAATTATCCGCTTGAAGCTGGCGATTTGTCTGCCTATGAAAAGCTGATGTCTACTCTATATTCTGAGGAGGAGCGGCAAAAAATTGAATGGGCAATTGGTTCGATTGTGTCGGGAGAATCCAAACGGTTGCAGAAATTCATGGTGCTGTATGGAGCCGCGGGAACTGGTAAATCCACAGTGCTGAACATCATTCAGCAGCTCTTTGAAGGATATTACTCGGTATTTGATGCCAAAGCATTAGGTTCGTCCAGTAATTCCTTTGCGCTGGAAGCGTTCAAGAGTAATCCGCTTGTGGCAATCCAACATGATGGCGACCTGTCCAGGATTGAAGATAACACGAGACTCAACAGTCTGGTTTCTCATGAACTTATGACCGTGAACGAAAAGTTTAAATCGACCTATTCCAATCGGTTCAAATGTTTTCTCTTTATGGGGACAAACAAACCAGTGAAGATTACGGACGCGAAATCGGGTCTGATTCGGCGGTTGATAGATGTTTCGCCAACGGGCAATAAACTGAACCCGAACGATTATAAAGACATCGTAAAACGGGTGGGATTTGAATTGGGGGCGATTGCGTACCACTGTCAGGAAGTATATTTAGCCGCTCCGGGCATGTATGACGATTATATTCCGATTGCCATGCTTGGGGCTTCCAACGATTTCTACAACTTTATTGTTGATTCGTATCACGTTTTCAAGAAAGAAGACGGAACGACGATGAAAGCTGCATGGGAGATGTATAAAACCTACTGCGATGAAGCAAAGGTGTCTTTTCCATTCTCTCAAAGAATCTTTAAGGAGGAATTGAAAAACTATTTTCGGGACTACAAGGAGCGATTTAATCTGGAGGATGGCTCACGAGTTCGCAGTTACTACTCCGGCTTTCGGACTGAGAAATTCGAAACCGAAAAAAATCCGGCGGGTGAAAATCTGGAAACCAAACCGGAATCCATAGACTTCAAAGAGCAGGAATCCGTTTTTGACAAGGAATGCGAAACCTGCCCGGCCCAGTACGGAACGGATGCTGGTACGCCTGGAAAAAAGTGGGCGAATGTCAAAACCACTCTGTCCTCTCTGGATACTTCGCAGTTGCACTATGTTAAAGTTCCCGAAAACCATATTGTAATCGATTTTGATATTCCCGATGAAGAAGGTAACAAATCTTTAGAGAGGAATATCGCAGAAGCAAGCAAATGGCCGCCTACTTACGCGGAACTCAGTAAAAGCGGATGTGGAGTGCATCTACATTATATTTATACGGGAGATCCGGCAAAACTGAGCCGTGTTTATGACGACCACATAGAAGTTAAGGTGTTCACAGGCAACAGTTCATTAAGACGAAAATTGTCGAAATGCAACAACCTGCCTATCGCGACAATTAGCTCTGGTTTACCGCTGAAAGGAGAAAATAAAATGGTAAATTTTGAAGCAGTTCAAAGCGAGAAAGGGCTTAGAACACTGATAAAACGTAATCTGGGTAAAGAGATTCATCCAGGTACTAAGCCCAGTATCGACTTTATTTACAAAATACTGGAGGATGCATATTCCAGCGACTTGAAATATGATGTCACAGATATGCGGAATGCGGTATTGGCATTTGCAGCGAATAGTTCTCACCAGGCCGATTATTGTATCAAGTTGGTAAATAAGATGCAGTTTAAATCCGCCGACACGTCCACAGCCGTGAAAAATGAGAATGCGAAGCTGATATTTTATGACGTTGAGGTCTTCCCTAACCTGTTTCTTGTAAACTGGAAAATCGAAGGCGAGGGAAAGCCGGTTGTACGAATGATTAACCCGACGCCGGCTGAAATCGAAGATTTGATGCGGTTTCGTTTGGTCGGGTTTAACTGTCGCCGGTATGATAATCATATTTTATATGCAAGACTTATGGGTTACTCGAATGAGCAACTCTATAACCTTTCCCAGAAGATTATCAATGGCAGTGCAAATTGCTTCTTCGGGGAAGCCTACAATGTTTCTTATACGGACGTTTATGACTTCGCTTCTGCCGGAAACAAAAAGAGCCTGAAGAAGCTGGAAATCGAAATGGGAAACGTGACAGAAAAGGAACTGAAAAAGAAGGGATTTTCCGACGCAGAAATCAGAATCATCAAAGCTGGAACCCATCATCAGGAACTTGGCTTACCGTGGGACCAGCCTGTACCGGAAGAACTCTGGACAAAGGTTGCGGAGTATTGCGATAACGATGTCATTGCTACCGAGGCATCTTTTGTTTATCTGAAGGCTGACTGGACAGCAAGACAGATTCTGGCGGATTTGGCAGACATGACGGTTAATGATACAACCAACAGCCTGACTACCAGAATTATATTTGGAAACAACCGGAAACCGCAGGACCAGTTCCATTATCGTAATCTGGCAGAACCGGTACCAGCATCGGCTATAGACGAAGAAACATATTCGTTCCTTGCAGAAGCGTGCCCGGAGATGATGGAGCAGACACACGGTGAAGCGGGTAGTCTTCTGCCCTATTTTCCGGGGTACAAGTTCGAAAATGGAAAGTCCACCTATCGTGGTGAGGAAGTCGGAGAAGGCGGATATGTCTATGCCGAACCTGGAATGTATGGGAATGTGGCGTTGCTAGATGTTTCATCCATGCATCCGCACAGCGCTATTGCCGAGGTTCTGTTTGGGGTGAAGTTTACAACAGCGTTCCGGGATATTGTTGAGGGACGTGTAAGCATCAAGCATGAGGCATGGGATATTGTCAACACGATGCTGGATGGCAAACTTACACCTTATATTCAGAAAGTAATCGATGGCGAAATGACATCAAAGCAGCTCGCTGATGCTTTGAAGACGGCAATCAATTCCGTATATGGTCTCACTTCTGCTTCGTTCGAGAATGCATTCCGCGATCCGAGAAACAAAGATAATATTGTAGCCAAACGAGGAGCTCTGTTCATGATTAACCTCAAACATGAGGTGCAGGAACGGGGCTTTACTGTTGCCCATATTAAGACGGATTCCATCAAGATTCCTGACGCTACGCCGGAGATTATCCAGTTTGTTATGGGCTACGGCAAACGGTATGGGTACACATTTGAGCACGAGGCTACATATGACCGGATGTGTCTGGTGAACGATGCCGTTTATATTGCCAAGTACAAGGATGGTAAACACGCTGGAGAATGGACAGCTACCGGTACGCAATTTGCCGTTCCTTATGTGTTCAAGAAGCTATTCAGCGGAGAAGAGATCGCTTTTGAGGATATGTGCGAAACCAAATCCGTAAGCAGCGCCTTATATTTGGACATGAATGAGGGTCTACCGCAACTTACAACCGAAGAAGAAAGGGAATTAAGTGCTATCGACAAGGCTTGGCATAGTCAGGTTGGCGGGAAATCTCTTGAAGATGTCGCGACTAAATATGGATATACATACGAAGAAATAGGAGCAAGATACAGCGAGCTTTGTAAAAAAGACGCAGCGACTCACAATTACCGCTTCATAGGAAAAATCGGTCAGTTTTGTCCGATTAAGGATGGATGCGGTGGCGGACTTTTGATGCGGGAGAAAGATGGCAAATACTATGCGGCAACCGGTTCAAAAGGGTACAGGTGGCTGGAATCTGAAATGGTTCGGGAGTTAGACAAGCAAGCTGATATTGACCACAGCTATTACGATAAGCTGGTTGATGACGCGGTTAAGACCATTTCGGAGTATGGCGATTTCGAGTGGTTCGTTTCGGATGACCCGTATATCAAGGAACTTGGCGCTAATGATGCGGATGTCGATACCGAAGTTCCGCCGTGGATGCCGCCTTGCGGAGATGCGAAATTTGCGACTTGTTTTGATTGTCCACATTTCAACGAGGACATGTTCCATATGGACTGCGGTCTTGGATACGATATCTCGGACGTGATTATGAATCCGCCGGAAAGCGAAACAGACGAAGAATATTTACCATTTTAATAAAAGAAAAGGAGAATCATTATGTCTAAAAGAGTAAACGACAACATCATCATGGAGAATGCCCGTATCATCTTTCGGAACTTTTCTGGCAAAGAAAGCAGGTACAACCGACTTGGAAGCCGGAATTTCTGCGTGGTAATCGACGACCCGGAATTAGCTCAGCGGCTGGCCGAAGAGGGGTGGAACATCCGTGTTCTTACCCCGCGTGACGAGGACGATGAACCCAGGCACTATCTTCAGGTTGCGGTAAGCTTTGAAAACATTCCGCCCAAGGTATTCATGATTACTAGGCGGGCAAAAACGCAGTTGGACGAGGAATCGATTGATTCCCTGGACTATGCGGAGATTCGCAATGTGGATCTGACCATCCGCCCCTATAACTGGGTTATCCAGGAGGGGACGAAGAACGAAAAATCGGGGGTCAAGGCATATTTGAAGACGATGTATGTCACGATCGAGGAAGATGAATTCGCTGAGAAGTATGCCGACATGGAGGGTCCGGACGAGATTCCGTTCAACTAAAGATTTATATTTTTGATGAAAGGAGAAGCCATGGCATTTTGGAAGAAAAAGAAGCGGCAGACCACAGCTAAAAAGAAAACAAATGCTGCTTCGCCAAAAACACACTCTCCAAAAGCAAAGCCGGTTCCTGAATGGAAGCCCACTATTTCGCCTCCGATGTACAAACCGCCGGAAAAAGATATAGGTTCAAAGGCTTCCAAAAAGCTGCCGGAGCCGAAACCAAAGACAATTCCTAAGAAAAACGATGCCAGAAAGGAGTTTATGGATTCTTTCAGAAAACTTACCTATCGTCATAGACCCTGGGATATTTGGAGGGATTTCGTAATCATGTTTGCCTGCTCGCTCTCGAATCCAGTGGATAAATTCCATTATGATGAGCGGGAATCCAGATACATGAAAATCATCAAGAAATACAATAAACAGGAACAAGCGATATTTCCTGAACTTGCTGCTCAGACGGTCGTGGCCTTGGAAGAAAACCAGGAACAGGACTTTCTGGGCAGTATTTTTATGGAACTCAATTTAGGCAATGAGTCCGGAGGGCAATTCTTTACACCGTATTACGTTTGTGAACTTATGGCGGAAATTGCCTTGGGTAATAATGTAGCTCAGCAGGTTAATGAACAGGGCTACATAACTATCTGTGACTCATGCTGTGGCGCGGGAGCCACTTTGATTGCTGGTATTCATGCCGCAAGAAAGCAATTGGAAAAGGAAAATCTGAATTATCAGAATCATATTTTGGTGGTCGCGCAGGATATTGACGAGATTGTGGCTCTGATGTGCTATATTCAGCTTTCGCTCCTTGGAGTAGCAGCTTATATCAAGGTGGGTAATACATTTACAGAGCCAATTGCAGATGGAGATTCGACAGAAAATTACTGGTTCACGATGATGTATTTTTCTGATGTGTGGACAATGCGAAGAATGGTTCATAAAATGGACGAACTTTTGAAAGGAGATGGAGGTGATGGGTCTCGAATTGTATGACTATCAAAAAAAGGCAGTTAATCAAATGAAAAATGGTTGCATTCTTTGTGGTGGAGTGGGGTCTGGAAAATCGAGAACCGCTCTTGCTTATTACTTTTTTCAGGAAGGCGGTGAACTTTTGGGAAACGCTGCGGGAGACAATTATATGCCGATGGAAGATCCACCGCGAGACCTATATATTATTACCACTGCAAGAAAGCGAGATACAAAAGAATGGGAGGGCGAACTTTCGCCCTTTCTTCTGTCCACCGATCATAAGGTGAGTTTGTATTCTAATACAGTAATTGTAGATTCGTGGAACAACATAAAAAAATATGCCGAGGTGACGGATGCTTTCTTTATATTCGATGAGCAACGGGTAGTTGGCTCTGGAACATGGGTAAAGTCGTTTCTACGGATAGCAAAAAATAATCAGTGGGTTCTTCTCTCTGCTACTCCGGGAGATACTTGGCAGGATTATATTCCGGTCTTTATCGCAAATGGGTTTTATCAGAATCGAACCGAGTTTACCAGAGAGCATATTGTTTACAGCCGATTTAGCAAGTACCCCAAAGTGGACAGATATCTGAATACTGGTCGATTGATTCGACAGCGAAATGATATTCTGGTGAACATGGATTTTGAGAGGGCTACCGTTTCACATCATGAGGACGTTTTCGTTAAATATGATGTCGAAAAATATAAAGATGTGTCTCGGACTAGATGGGACCCCTACAAAAAAGAACCTATCATGAATGCCGGCGGACTCTGCTATGTTTGGCGAAAGATTGTAAATACATCAGAAGCCCGACAGGTGGCCTTGCTGGAAATTGTTGAAAAGCATCCGCGAGCTATCATCTTCTACAATTTTGACTACGAATTGGAAATTCTCAGGGAGATGTTTCTCGGTCGTGCAGATTGCGGAGATACCGGGGATTTTGAAATGGCAGAGTGGAATGGACATTTCCATCAGCCGGTTCCGGAAGCTAAGAGCTGGGTATATTTGGTTCAGTACAATGCAGGGGCTGAGGGTTGGAACTGTATCAAGACTGACACGATTATATTTTACTCTCAGAATTATTCCTACAAGATTATGCAGCAGTCAGCGGGGCGAATTGACAGGCTAAATACACCTTATAAAGATTTGTACTATTACCACTTAAAGTCTCGGTCTGGGATTGACCTAGCTATCAGTCGGGCATTGAAAGATAAAAAGGACTTCAATGAAAGTGGATATGTGAAATGGTAGAAAGGAGAATTTGATGAAAGGAAAATCTGATACCATCCTGGTAAGTTTCGACTATATGCATGGAGATATTCCGGTGCTGATTGTCGGAAGAAAGAAAAAAGATGAAATGGAGATTATCAACGCTTTCAAGGATGATGAGGCAAAGGAACTGTATCAGGAGCTCACAACGAAGAAAGGAGAAGCATGAAACAACCGAAAAGATTAACTTGCGAGCAGAAACGGTGTTTGTCGGCACACAGTCTTAATTGGAAGGAATGGATGTTTGTTGAGGAAACCGAGTTCTGTTATCGCATTATCAATAAGAAAACCGGAGCTATTAAGAGTGTAGATAAGTTTAGAGGAAGGCGGTGAAAAATGGGACTATCACAGTTATCTGAAAAATGCCGGAAGTGTCCTTTTGTTGATACATGCAATCATAAACGAATGGAAGCTCTGGCATATTTACCAGAACCGCAAATAGCAATGAATGCTGCTCAATCTGCGGGTATAGATGCAGCACAATCTCTGCTCCGTGAAACCATGACAATTCATATAGCAGGAAAACCGGTGGTGGTCTATAAGGATGAGATAGAAAAGCAACTGTACAACCATTTATATTCTCATTTTGGACTACAATATGGAGGATGATTCGATGACTACGGATGAATGGAATGCGTTACTTAATAAGCTCACGGAAGCATGGGAACAATTTGCAGTTACTGTTAGGCAGGCTGCGGACGCACTTACAAAAATATTTGGACAACTTTATGAGGAGAAAGAAAAACGTGCCAAAGAAAAAGCAATGTTTGTACCTCATTATAAAAAGAATCAGTATCTAAAAAACTACACGCCGAGATATAAGGCGGAAAGGAGAATTCAAAAGCATCTCCCCTATCAACGGCGTAATTACTAATCGGTTTTCTGAAAGGAGACACCGTCTTGAACAATTTAAAAGAAAAAATGAAACAGGAAGCTATCGGCAGAATGGTAAGCTTAAATCTTCATCCCAAAGCCATTAACGAATTTAAAGATGAAGGAAAGCTGAACATGTCGCTCGAAGGATTTTTATATTGGTTGAACGAGGAGCAGACTCAAAGGGTTAAGAAATTTGAGGAAGAAACTAAATGCCTGGTTTACCATGTTATTCAGAATCATATGACTATCGGCCAGATGTTGACTTTCCTTTATGTTTCCAATGTCGAAGAAGAATGGGAAATGGAGAGAAATGCTTTGGAGGTTGGACTTCCTATTGCTTATGTGGTAAATGTCGATCACGATATTTGCTCAGAATTTGGAACCGTGAGGATTCAAAAGCATTTGGGTGGCCTACTTAGAACAGAGTAATCTGTGTATTTGAAAGGAGAAAAAAGAGATGGAAAACAAAATTATTGCGGTAGATTTTGACGGTACTTTGTGCGAGAACAAGTGGCCGGAAATCGGAGAAGCAAACAAGGAGATGATTACATATCTGAAAGACCGGCAGGTAAACGGAAACAAGCTCATCCTTTGGACATGCCGGGTGGACGATATGCTGAAAAATGCCATTGACTGGTCTGCCGAGCAGGGACTCATATTTGACGCTGTCAACGAAAATCTGCCGGAGATTGTAGCATCTTTTGGGACAGACACAAGAAAGATATTTGCGAATGAGTACATAGACGACCGAAACTTTGGATACAGACCGGTTGGGCTTATAAGTGAAGATATGTCTCAGTCTGACCGCATGGAATTATGGGGCAGGTTGATCGATGTTGTGGAGGATTGGCTTGTTGAAAAGGGAATTACAGAAGAAAATATTCCGAATGAAGAGCGCGAGGGTGTAGAGGATGCTGCAATTATATTTGGCGATGATTATGATTATCTTGCTGATCGGTTTTCAGAGGTAATCGGCATCTCTCGTGATTGTATTGGAGGAGCAGATGAACCGAGGTAGATTTATTCAGGGGCTGAAAAGCGACGTTCAGCTTTCAGAAAAAGAACGCCGGCGAATTATTCGGAACAGTATAAAAAAGTATCCATGGAAACTGAAATGCACTGTCGCTATGGAGGAGTTCGCCGAGTTGCAACAGCAGGTCAGTAAACAGATTCGTGGATATGGTGACAAACTTGGACTCTTGGAAGAGATAGCAGACGCTTATATTTGCTTATCTTTTCTTGAGTCCATTTTTGATGTCAAGCCGGAGGATTTGCAAAAGGCTATTGATGTGAAATTACAAAGAGAAAGAGAGAATTGCCGATGAGTGTGAAAAAAGGTGTGCGAGGAAAGGAGCAAAGAAGATGATTAAGATTGAAAAGGTAAGCATTCATGGTTTGGAGGAAACCATCAGAGGGATGCGTAACCCGATGAACAGTTGGGATAAGTCCGATAGCGGGACTTGTAAGGGCGGTGATGACGGTATCGGCTGTAAAAACTGTGCTAAAGAGGCTTCCTGCGAGCATACTTATGACCACTCTTTCCAGCTTGGTAAAGCCGATCACGAGCTGATGATGAAGCTGGCAGCAGGCGGGCCGGTTCATGCAAAGTACCGCCGGATGATTACGGTGTACCTGGATATTACTGCTCCGCTCTACTGGTGGAAGGAGTTTGATACCTATAAGGTGGGAACCGTAGCCAATTCCTGCTCCACCATGCATAAGATTCAGGCAAAGGAATTTACAAGGGGTGATTTTAGCTGGGAGCATTTAAGCGGTGACAACGGAGTACCAGACCATTATTACCAATCGTCTACATATATTCTCGATCAGGTTATTGAATCGCTTAATTTCTGGAGGCATGAATATTTAACCGGTGAGGAATCTGGAATAAAAAAGGACAAAAGAGCATGGTGGCAGATGATCCAGCTACTCCCCTCTTCCTACAACCAGAAGCGGACGGTTATGCTGAACTATGAAGTGCTTGCCAGTATTTATCGCTGGCGCAAAGATCACAAACTGGACGAATGGCGTGAGTTCTGTCGGTGGATTGAGCAGCTTCCGTACAGCGAGATTATTACCTGCAATGCGAAAGGGGATGTTGAATCGAAATGAAGAAACGTATTTTAAGCATGGTGTTGGCGGTTGTGATGATGGTTTGTTTGGTAGGATGTGGTTCGGTGATACAGGCAGATGAAGACGATGCCCCTTCAATGTTTGTTTGCGCGGAAACTACTAATTATTGGATGATTGTCTATCATAAGGAAACAAAAGTTATGTATGCCGTAAACAAAAATATTTCCAACAATGCCGGGTGTGGAGTGTTTTCCCCGCTTTACAATGCAGACGGAACGTTACAGATTTATGAAGGAGATGAAATTGAATGAGTGCACAGTATGATTTATATTTGCAGCAGCACCGCAACAACGTCCATAAAGGCTTTCAGTGGATTCAGGGGAACCTTCCTGAACTGTTGGTAAACGGCGTAGCTTGGCAGACAGAATTTGCACACGATACCTCCAAGAATGAGCCGGATGAATATGAAGCCTACGACCGGTATTTCTATGGCAACAACAAATCTTATCAGGTTGTTCAGAATTACAGACGGGCATGGCTTCTGCATCTTCACAGGAATCCTCATCATTGGCAGCACTGGGTTCTTATTAACGATGATCCCAAAGAGGGTGAGATTGTGCTGGATATGCCTTACAATTATATTCTCGAAATGATTTGTGATTGGTGGGCGTTCAGTTGGCAGAAAGGCAATCTTAATGAAATATTCAACTGGTATGATGAGCATAAGACCTATATGAAGATGAGTCCGAAAACTCGAAAGTCGGTTGATACCATTCTCGGAAAGATGAAAGAGAAGCTTTCTGATTGAAAGGAGATTAAAAAATGAAGTTGCTTGAAATGATTGATAATCCAATTCTATGGTTTGTAATTGGATTGCTGTTAAACATAATTTTTAGAAATTGGGGAGGAGACAAGAAATGACATTTGTACAGTATATGCTTGCTTTTTTGGTTCTCTATGTTTGTGTGTATGCGCTGATTAACCGGGTGTGTCAGTGTATTGAACACTGTGCAACCGCCAGAGCATATTCCAAATTCAGAGAAAGTGGAGTGCTGGTGAAGATGAACGATGTAGAGGCAGGCATCATAAAATCGAAAAAGGAGAAGGACAATGTTAAAGAAACGATTTCGTAAAGTCGTGCTTCATTTTGTTCTGGCGTTGACGGCGGTTGTGGTCTTATTGATCGCAATCGCTTTTCTTGTGGCTTGGCTTGCTTGGAGATCGGGCGCACCGTTGCCGTCATAAGGAGGATATTATGTGGAAGCGTGAATTGATAAAGAACAAACTATATTCCGCTGCGCTTATTTCTCTGGGAGCGCTCAGCATCCCGATTGAGTATGACGCAACGGCTTTTATATTTACCCTGATAATGGGGCTACCGCTCTTCTTTGCAAAGGAGAACTGGATTATGTGAGGAGGGCTGTGAGATGCGGATAAAGAAAGCTGCTGGAAAAGTATACGGAGCCACTATGACTGTTGCCGAGAAAAAAGCTATGAACCTTGAAATTCAGAGGCAACTTGCAGAGTACGATAAAAAACACACGACAGAAATTGACGCGCTCATTTTATGGGTTCTCCATTCAGAATTTGGTTTTGGAGAAAAAAGGCTGCGTAGGTTCTATGACCGATTCAACAAAGCCATAGAAGAACTTCTCGAACGATATGTTATGGAAGAGGACGATAAAGTTTGGCTTTGTACATATTTATTGAAGCAATATGGAATCGATCTGAAAAAATGGCGTGAAGAAGGAGGTGAGAAGTCTTTTGACGGATAGAGATTTACGAAAGAATGCAGAGGGTTATTCTGACCCGACTGCTTATGAGGCGATGAAGAATCTGGATAGGGATGACGAGCGGTTTCACAAACTGTTACATACCATCTTTGATATGTGTGAACTGGCCGGCTTCCATCTGGAGGAGCGAATCGTTTTACGGGACGAGCAGACAGGAAAGATTTGGAGGTGATTTTGTCGTCCGTATCGGTCTTCGGAGCCCGATGAAGGCTAATCTAGGTTAAAAATCTCTGCCCACTTTTGGTTTTTGAAAATGGGCTTTTGGTCAGAAAAAGTGGGTTTGGGGTGAATCTGGGTAAAATTTGGGCGGTCTTTTCGGGCTTGTACGGACGATTTTACCCAGATTTCTGCCCACTTGCCCACTTTCTGCCCACTTTTAAAACATGGATTTGGCCACAAATTTGGAGATTTGGCCATCGAAAAACCCAGTATTTATGCGGGTTTGCGGGTTTTGAGAAATCAAAAAGCCCACTTGCCCACTTTTTTTCTTAAACTATTATGATAGAAAGTTTAATAGTATATATAAATAGGGGCAGAAAAAGTGGGTTTTTGGCCACAAGCAAGAAAAGAGGTGTTCTATGAGTAAAAAAGTTACATGGCTTGAAATCTACCAGGATTTTCAGAGGAGATTTCCGAGGCTGTCAAAAAATGCTGCCCGCTACCAGCCGAATGGGTATCTGTCCATTCTAGTGTATTTTATGGACGGGACAAAAATGGTCTACGACTACATGGAGCAGCGGGGACGATTGATTACAGCATGATGCCTATAGCACAAATTTCGGGAAATGTCAAGCGATTGGGGAAAAATTTTCTGGAAAGTGTTTCTTTTTTCGGGTGGTTGTGCTATACTTATTCTGCGACACAATTCTATATCGATCTTAATCACGGAGAATAACCTTGGCAAAGGGTGTATTCTCTCTTTACTCATGCCGTGATTAGGATGGGATTGTGTCGCAACAATGAGGGATTCACTTTTGCAGGTGCGTCTCATCATTGGGGCGCACTTTTTTATTGCGCTTTTATATCTTCTGATATGGAGGTAATGTATGGGAGCCAGTAACAATAAAGGAAATAGAAACCTGAACGGAATAGCGGGTATCATTACAGCAATTGGTACAGTAGTAACAGTTGCGACGCCTTTGATTGAAAAAGCTATAGATAGTGCAGGTACCGAGACAAAAGTGAAAGTTGAAGATAAAGTCAAAATCCCCGAATTGTATAGAAAAGGATTTCCAATCGACCTAGAACAAGCGATTAAAATATTGGAAGATTGTGGACTTAAAAGTTCAACAAGTAGATTAACATTAAGAGAATCAAATCCTAAGTACAAAGATTGTTTTGATTCGCAAGTTATAGATTCTAATCCAAAGCAGGGTACTACCGTTAAAATTGGCTCCACAATATGCTTGAGATACATACCAAATGAGGTTATTGTAGAGAGTCAAAGGCTTTTTGATGAAATGGAACATACTAAAGTTGAGGCTAGAGAAAAGAAGGAGATAAAGAAGCTTGAACGAAGAGAAACGATTGATAAAGCCGCGCAAGGAGTCAGAAAAATATTTAAGCGAAATAGTAAAGACAAAATCGATAAGGGAGGAGAAACGATAGATGAGCAAGAAGGAAAAGAAAAAGCGTAGCACTGCTGGTTTGATTTTGGATGTGTTCCTCACATTCTTCACCGGAGGTCTGTGGCTTATCTGGATACTGATACGGTATCTAAGAAACAACAGCTAACACCGCAAAAAACTGCATATTGATTTATGGGAGACAGAGGTGCTTTTTCGGTATCTCTGTTTTTTTACGCTTATTTTACAATGCCTTTTATGGAAATACCTATTTCGAAAGGAGAATAATTATGGATATTACAAAAAAAGTTGCAAAAATGAGATTTATCTATCACACAAATATGCTTGATATTTGTAATGTGCTGAATCAACTTGGCATATTGAAAGACGAAAAAGCGGAGATTGTGATGAAAGATCACTGCATGAAATCTTTTGACTGTATGGAAAGAATGGGTCTTGACGTAAGAGGTTATTTCAACAAACACAAAAATGAGACGGAGTCCTGATAGGACTCTTTCTTTTGCTCTTTTTTAGCCCGCGAAAAAAACATTCCCTTTTATGAAGAGAGAGGATAAAATAGCCATTTTTAAAGACTACATTCTCTTTTTCGTTTTCTGAAAAACAAAGAAAGGAGGCTCGCTGAAATGTTGGAGAGCAATTTTCAGGCGCAGTTGATAAAAGAACTGAAAAAAATGTTTCCCGGTTGCATCGTCACAAAGAATGATTCCAGTTATATTCAGGGTATTCCCGACCTGACCATCCTTTACAAGAACAAGTGGGCTTCCTTGGAATGTAAGAAAAGCGCTGGAGCAAAAAAGCAGCCAAATCAAGAATACTATGTCGGATTGATGAACGAGATGTCATTTTCAAGATTCATCTGTCCGGAGAACAAGGAGGAAGTGTTATATGAACTTCAACAATCATTTGAATCTTGAAGGGCAACACGCTTTTCTCGGCGCAAGTAAATATCATTGGATTAACTATGATGAGTCCAAGGTTGCCGAATCCTATTCAAAGTTTTTGGCAACACAAAAAGGAACCGTTCTTCATGAGTTCGCAGCACAGTGTATTCGGTTGGGGCAAAAGCTGCCGAAGTCGCAGAAAACATTAAATATGTATGTGAATGATGCTATCGGATTCAAAATGGTTCCGGAACAGGTTCTCTTTTATTCGGAGAATTGTTTTGGAACAGCGGACAGTATTGCGTTTAGAAACGGTTTGCTTAGAATTCACGATTTAAAAACCGGTGTGATTCCGGCACATATGGAGCAGCTTATGATTTACGCTGCTCTTTTTTGTTTGGAATATAAAGTGAAGCCTGGCGAGATTGAAATTGAATTGCGTCTGTATCAGAACAACGAAATTTTGTATCATGCACCAACGGCTGAAGAAATTGTTCCAATCACAGATAAGATTATTACCTTTGATAAGATTATCAACAAAATCAAAGAACAGGAGGGCTAAGCCATGAATCCCATTGCGGAAGAAATGTTAATGCATTACGGGATGCCGAGACGTTCCGGCAGATATCCTTGGGGTTCTGGAGATAACCCTTATCAACACAGCGGAGATTTTCTGAGCCGTGTTGAGGAATTAAAAAAGCAGGGACTCAGCGAAACGGATATTGCAAAATCAATGGGTCTCACCACCACACAGTATCGTACTCAGAAATCGTTAGCCAAAGATGAAAGAAGAGCTTTGGATGTAGCAAGAGCGAGGTCTCTTCGTGAAGACGGAAAAAGTCTGAATGAAATCGCAGCAATTATGGGTTTCTCCAACGATTCCTCTGTTCGCTCTCTTTTGAATGAAAATTCGGAAGCTCGTATGAATCAGGCCAAAAAGACCGCCGAATTCCTTAAGAAACAAATAGAAGAAAAAGGAATGATTGACGTTGGAACTGGTGTTGAGCGAGAACTCGGTATTTCAAAAGAGAAACTGAACCAGGCGCTTTACATACTGGAACAGGAAGGTTATCCGGTTTATGGCGGTGGCGTTCCACAGGTTACAAATCCGGGAAAACAGACAAATATCAAAGTTATCTGTCCTCCTGGAACAGAACATAGGGAAATCTACAATTTTGAGAATGTCCATTCGTTGAGCGATTACGTTTCTCATGACGGCGGCGAAACCTACGATCCGAAATATGTCTATCCCAAAAGTATGGATTCCAGTCGGATTCAGATAAGGTACGCTGAAGATGGCGGAACTCAAAAGGATGGTGTTGTTGAGATTCGAAGAGGTGTCGATGATTTGTCTCTCGGTGAATCTCACTATGCGCAGGTTCGGATTCTTGTTGACGGCACACATTACATTAAAGGAATGGCTATTTACTCAGATGACCTTCCCGATGGTGTAGACGTTGTGTTCAATACCAATAAGAAAACCGGAACACCAATGCTCGGACCTAAGAATGACACCGTTTTGAAACCTATCGGAAAAGACCCGGATAATCCGTTCGGTTCTTTGATAAAGGACGGTATCGTTGACCCTGATGACCCGACTTCTAAAAAAGGTGGACAGAGTTATTACTATGACAAGGATGGTAAAAAACAGCTTTCACTTATTAACAAAAGAGCGGAAGAAGGAGATTGGGGTGAATGGAGCGACCATCTGCCTTCACAATTTTTGTCAAAGCAAAGTATGACTCTGATTAAGAAGCAGCTTGGTTTAGCTACCGCTGATAAGCAGGCAGAATTTGACGAGATTTGTTCTCTCACGAATCCTACGGTTAAAAAAGCTTTACTAAAATCCTTTGCCGATGATTGTGATTCTGCGGCAGTCCATCTACAGGCAGCGGCTTTACCGAGACAAAAGTATCAGGTAATTCTACCAATCACCTCTATGAAAGACAACGAGGTGTATGCTCCTAACTATCGGAACGGAGAGCAGGTTGCTCTTATCCGATTCCCTCATGGTGGAACCTTTGAAATTCCGGTTCTTACTGTAAACAATAAGCAGGCCGATGCCAAAAGAATTCTCGGCAATGCTATGGATGCCGTTGGCATCAACAGTAAGGTTGCAGAAAGATTATCTGGTGCCGATTTCGATGGCGATACCGTTATGGTAATTCCTACTGGCGGTAAAGTAAAGATTACATCGACTCGTGCATTAGAAGGACTGGAAGGATTCGATCCGAAGCTTGAGTATGGCGGAAAACCTGAAGGCAGCTTCAAGCCTATGAGAAATACTCAGACTGAGATGGGTAAGATTTCAAATCTGATTACCGACATGACGCTTCGTGGCGCTGTTCCAGAGGAACTTGCTCGTGCAGTAAGGCACAGTATGGTTGTTATTGATGCTGAAAAGCACCATCTCGACTATAAGCAAAGCGAGATTGACAACGGGATTGCGTCTTTGAAGAAGAAGTATCAGGGAAGCTATGACGAAGATGGCCGGTATCACGAAGGAGCCGCAACTCTGATTTCAAGAGCCAAGTCTGAGACATCTGTACTGAAACGAAAAGGAAGTCCCATCATAAATCCGGAGACCGGAGAGCAGACCTACAAAGAAGTTTATGAGGAGTACATTGACAAGAATGGAAGAACAAGAGTCAGAACTCAGGCGAGTACCAAGATGGCTGAGACTAAGGATGCATTCACCCTTGTTTCTGATGTAGATACCCCCCAGGAAAGAGCCTATGCTACTTATGCAAATGAGATGAAATCTCTTGCGAATCGGGCTCGTAAGGAGATGCTCAGTACAGGTAAGATTGCCTACTCCGCCTCTGCTAAAGAGACATACCAGGAGGAGGTGGATCATTTGATGGCCCAGTTAAATGTGGCACTCCGGAACGCTCCTCGTGAAAGGCAGGCTCAGGTTATTGCGAATGCTACCGTAGCTGCTAAGAAACAGGAGAATCCCGACATGACAAGGAGCGAGATTAAGAAAGCATCTCAACAAGCATTGACGGCGGCTCGTACCACTGTTGGGGCATCAAGAGAAACAATCTCAATAAGTGACCGTGAATGGGAAGCTATCCAGGCTGGTGCTATCAGTGAGAATCGGCTTACCCAAATCATTAACAATGTTGACATTGATACTCTTAGACAGCGTGCAACACCTCGCTCCACCACAGTTCTGAGTACAGCCAAGGTGAACAAGATTGCATCTATGAGTGCCTCTGGGTACAGCACTGCTGAAATAGCCGAGGCTCTCGGAGTATCCACATCAACCGTGAACAAATACCTAAAATGAAAGGAGTGAGCTAAGTATTTATGGAAAGACGATGTGCTTTGACAACGGTTGACAATCCTTTCAATCCATTCGAACAGTTCACTTCTTGGTTCTTGTTCGATGAGGAAAAAGGTTATCACTCAAGCGCATACTTAGGAAGAATTGCTCGAACTTCCGATCAGCTTTCGGATGAAGAAAACAATCAGGAAATTGAAAGAGCAATTGACGAGATTATCAAGTATGACTTCACCAATATCTACCGAAAAGTGATACAGCAAGTTGTGACTGCTTAAAAAGAAAAATAAAAAAGTGGGTTTCTGGCTACAGAATCGCTTTTCGACACAAATAGGGTTAGGACAGCCCATTAGACTGGCGGATAAAAGACATAGGGGGAGGGTCGCTGAAAAGGCACCCCCTCCCACATCGCGGCGGTCTTCAAAAATTCTCCGGGGGTATATTTTGGCTTACCCCTCTTCGTTCTCCTACGGTATTTAAACGAGCTCGCGGGGTTGGCGTGGCATTGGCTGTGGTTCTTTTGCTCTTTTTCTCCTTTCAGCGAAAAAGTATATTTGCCGGCTTCGTGAGTTCTTTTAAATACCGTAGGAGAACCATTCTAAAAGGCATGAAAAACAAGTAACAAACTAATCGAGAGGAGGCGGCAAGTATGGGAAAAGCCAAGGCTGCAAGCTCTTCCAATTCTTCAAGAAAGATGCGACCGGCGTTGACACCCGAAGCGAGGGAAAATCAAATGATTTCTCTTGCGGTAGATCTTGCTGAGAAACAATTGATGGAGGGAACAGCCTCCTCTCAGGTCATAACACATTATTTAAAACTGGGGTCTACGAGGGAGCGTCTGGAGAGGGAGAAGATAGAACGTGAAAACGAGTTATTAAGGGCAAAAGTGGAATCATTGCAATCTTCACATCGATCAGAGGAATTATACGAAAATGCACTGAAAGCGTTTCGACGGTACAGTGGAGAGGAGGATTTGGATGAAGAAGACTTATAGCGAGTTAATCCGAATTCCAACTTTTGAGGAACGATATCAGTATCTCAGACTTTGTGGAAAAGTTGCAGAAGAAACTTTTGGTTTTAAACGTTGGCTTAATCAGGAATTCTATCATTCCGACGAATGGATAAGATTCAGAAACAAAATCATCATTCGAGATAATGGGTGTGATTTGGCTTTAGAGGGATTTGAGATTTTTGGGTCGATTATCATTCACCACATCAATCCTATAACCTATGAAGATATTCTGAATCGGAATCCATGCGTGTTTGATCCAGACAACGTTGTGTCTACAAAACTTTCAACCCACAACGCAATTCACTATGGAGACGAAACTCCAATCCCCCATATTCCAGTTGAACGAACAAAAAACGATACCTGTCCATGGAGACATTAAGGAGGAAACAGATTATGGAATCTAAAGAAATGACTGCAACACAGAAAGAGCCTGTAATCGGTCTGGTGAGTAATTGTGCGAATCTCAGAATCCGTAAAGAACCGGATGACAAGGCTGAGGTTCTTGGTACGATTCCGGTCAATACGGAAGTTATGGTTGACAAGGATAAATCTATCGGCGAGTTCTACAAGGTTTATACCGATTCCGGTTTGGAAGGCTTTTGTATGAAACAGTTCATCACGGTTTAAGTAAAAAGGAGGACCGCGATGGAAAAGAACATACCAAGCATACTGACATCAATTAAAAAGTTGCTCGGAATCGCAGAAGAATACCAGGTATATGATGCTGACCTTATTATGCACATCAACTCTGTGTTTTCAATTTTAACTCAGCTTGGTGTCGGTCCTGCTGATGGATTTTCCATTGAAGACGATGACACTTTATGGACCGATTTCATTCCTGAGAAATCCAAGATTGAATTCATAAAGTCCTATATGCATTTGAAGGTTAAACTTCTCTTTGATCCACCACTTGCGTCTGCGGTTATCGAATGCATGAACCAGCAGATAAAAGAACTTGAGTGGCGTATTCTTGTTGCGGCCGATCCGAGTGGAGAGGAGGAATATCAAAATGGATAATAGTTTATCTCATCATGGCGTTCTCGGAATGAAATGGGGCGTTCGGCGTTACCAGAATGGGGACGGAACCCTTACGGTTCAGGGTAAGAAAAGATATGACCGGGATGTAAGAGACAATTTGGCAAAAAAGAAAGATTCAAGAATCGACACCAGCAATCCTGATCCTAAGCGTTGGGTAAAGGAAGATATGGAGCGTTCAAAAAGAACGATAGATGCCGGCGCAGATTTAGTAAGAGAAGCAAAAAAACTGGAGCGTGAAAGCAGTCCGAAGTCGACCAAACCGAAAATGGATCTTTCGAAGATGACCGATAAAGAAATGAGAGAACAGATTAACAGGGAACTGTTAGAGCAGCAGTATAACAAACTTTTTGGGAAAGAAATGCAGCCAAATGTTTCAAAAGGGCGTGAGTACGTCAGAAATACGTTAGAAGTCGTTGGCGATGTTTTAACCGTTGGAAGTTCGGCTCTTGCCATTGCTTTGGCTATCAAGGAACTAAAAGGGTAGGTGAGTAAATTATGGCATTGTCGAACACTGCCGTTCCGAAGTATTACGGCGCGTTCAGGGATGCCGTAATTCGCGGAGAAATACCTGTCTGCCGTGAAATCGAGATGGAGATGAACCGGATTGATGAACTTATCGCAGATCGTGGGATTTATTATGACGACCGTCCGGTTGAGGGGTGGATTGCATATTGCGAAGAGGAACTCACTTTAACCGATGGCGCCAATCTTGTTATGCTTGACACATTCAAACTTTGGGGTGAGCAGATATTTGGTTGGTACTACTTCGAGGAGAGGGAAGTATGGGAACCGAACCCAAATGGTCCCGGTGGGCATTTTGTAGTGAAAACTATCAAGAAGCGGCTTATCAATAAACAGTATTTGATTGTTGGGCGAGGAGCCGCCAAATCTTTGTATGATTCCTGCATCCAATCCTATTTCGAAAACATTGACACTTCTACCACTCACCAGATAACAACTGCTCCGACTATGAAACAGGCGGAGGAAGTAATACAGCCAATAAAAACAGCCATCACAAGAGCCAAAGGCCCGCTATTTCGATTCCTTACGGAAGGTTCTTTACAAAATACCACGGGTTCCAAAGCGAACCGCGTAAAGCTTGCCTCAACCAAAAAGGGAATCGAAAACTTTTTCACGGGTTCTCTGATAGAGGTTCGTCCGATGTCTATCGATAAACTTCAAGGCTTGAGGACTAAAGTATCGACAATCGACGAATGGCTGTCCGGTGACGTAAGGGAAGACGTGGTCGGAGCCATTGAGCAAGGCGCTTCAAAACTTGACGATTATCTTATCATTGCGACCAGCTCTGAAGGAACTGTCCGAAACGGCAGCGGCGATACAATCAAAATGGAATTGATGAAAATCCTAAAGGGCGAATACCCGGCAATTAACACGTCCATTTGGTGGTATAAGCTCGATTCCATTGATGAGATTTCAGAGCCTAACAAATGGCTGAAAGCTAACCCTAACCTTGGAAAAACCGTTACGTTTGAAGTATATCAGCGAGATGTGGAAAGAGCCGAGAACGCCCCAGCCGCCAGGAATGATATTTTGGCAAAGCGGTTCGGGCTACCAATGGAAGGTTATACCTATTACTTTACTTATGAGGAAACTTTGAAATATCGTAAGCGTGATTTTTCTGGTATGCCTTGTTCTATGGGCGGCGATTTATCAAGAGGCGACGACTTCTGTGATTTTACCTTTATGTTCCCTTTGCCAAATGGGACATTCGGAATCAAAACCAGAGCGTATATTTCGGACCTGACATTTCGGAAACTTCCTTCTGCAATGCGCAGCAAGTATGAGCAATTCATATCGGAAGGCAGCCTGATTGTCATGGAAGGAACTGTTTTGGATATGATGCAGGTATATGAAGATCTGGATAATCATGTGGCTGAACGAGGCTACGATGTTCGTTGTTTCGGGTATGACCCTTATAACGCCAAAGAGTTTGTTGAAAGATGGGCATCTGAAAACGGATCATTTGGTATCGAAAAGGTAATACAGGGGGCAAAAACAGAATCCGTTCCTTTGGGAGAGTTAAAGAAACTTTCAGAGGAGCGGATGCTTTTATTTGACGAAGAACTAATGTCTTTCTGTATGGGCAACTGCATTACTATCACAGACACTAATGGGAACCGAAAGCTTTACAAAAAGCGTGGCGACCAAAAGATTGATGCCGTGGCAGCTATGATGGATGCCTACATTGCTTACAAACTGAACAGAGATGCGTTTGAGTAAAGGAGGTGAGCGCGTTTGTCAGAGATGATGGAACATCATGGGATTTTGGGACAGAAATGGGGCGTTCGCCGAACCCCTGCTCAACTCGGAAATCTCAGTAAGAAAGATGCGAATTGGGTCAAGAAGAAAAGCGAGAAGATTACAGAGCAGGCTCGCCGAAAATCTTCAAAAGAAATGAGCCAATACGCGAATGCAATACTTCGAACTCCCGGCGCTGTAAATAAATCCGGAAAATTGAGTTCATCGGCAATCAATGCCTATAACAAGAAAATGGCTGAACTTATGAGCCAGTCAGCTTCAAAGATTCGGTCTCCGTCCGGAAAGGTCGTCCAGTTCGTAGCAAAACGCGGGGAAATCGGCGTTATGATGGCGCTCGCCGATGAAGGTTATAACATGGCGCAGCTTCGAAATGGTGTATGGGCTTCTGGGCGGGTTGCTTACAAAAAGACAGTGCTGGATAAGGCGTAGGGAGGTGATGAGAAAAATGGATGTAGCGATTGGTTCCAGGTTTAGACATGCCTGGAATGCTTTCCGAAGTAACGGTCAGCAAAACTATTACCGCGATATCGGAACCGGATATTCTTACCGGCCAGACCGTCCCCGCCTTACCAGAGGAAATGAGAGGTCTATTGTCACTTCCGTATATAATCGTATCGCATTGGATGCGGCTGCGATTAACATTCAGCATGTCCGTTTGGATGATAATGAACGGTTTCTTGAGGTTATAAAGTCCGGTTTGAACAATTGTCTTTCTTTGGAAGCCAATATAGATCAGACCGGGCGTTCTTTTATTCAGGATGTCGTCATGTCGATGCTGGACGAAGGATGCGTGGCTATTGTGCCTACCGATACCGATGATGATCCGGAAGATGGAGTAGCGGGTTCATTTGACATCGACAAGATGCGAACCGGAAAAATTCTCGAATGGTATCCAAAGCATATTCGTGTTCAGGTTTACAACGAGAATACTGGTTTAAAAGAAGACATCCTCATGCCAAAGGAAGCAGTTGCGATTATTGAAAATCCGCTGTATGCAGTTATCAATGAACCAAATTCCACAATGCAGCGGTTAATCCGGAAGTTGAATCTTTTGGACGTTGTCGATGAGCAAAGCAGTTCCGGAAAACTGGATTTAATTATCCAGCTCCCGTATGTCATCAAGACAGAAGCAAGGCGTCAACAGGCCGAAAAACGGCGTAAAGATATCGAACAGCAATTGTCGGGTTCTAAGTATGGTATTGCTTATACCGATGGTACCGAGCATATCACTCAGTTGAATCGTTCTGTCGGGAACAATCTAATGACCCAGATTGAATACTTAACGAGTATGCTATACAGCCAGTTAGGAATCACTCAGAGTATATTAGACGGTACCGCCGATGAAACGACGATGCTCAATTACTATAACCGGACAATTGAGCCGATTGTTTCTGCTATTGTTGATGAAATGAAGCGAAAGTTTCTGACAAAAACTGCACGCTCTCAAAAGCAGTCAATCATGTTCTTTAGAGATCCGTTCAAGTTGGTTCCTGTTACCGAGTTGGCTGAGATTTCTGATAAGTTGACCCGCAACGAGATTGCAACTTCAAATGAGATGCGGCAGACGATTGGGTGGAAACCATCGAAAGACCCGAAAGCGGATGAACTTCGGAATAAGAATCTTAACCAGACAGAAGCAGAGGTCAAATCTGGAAATTCGACAACGACCGATGAAGAAGTTTCAACTGGTGAAAGTGAGCAAGATCGCATTGTAAATGAATTGTTGGATAGTCTTGAAGCTGAAATAGAAAAGATAATCGGCGATTACATTTCTGATGACGAGGAAGAGGAGGGTGATTCGTAGATGGACAATGATCTTCAGCATTATGCTTCTCCCTATTATGACCCTCAAAAAGCTCACGAATATTATATGCGAACCAGAGAACTGAAGGGACGACGTTCGGCTACTAAGCTTTCGGATGAGGGAAAGAAAGTCTGGTCCTATACCAAAAATGAAATCAAAGCCGAGAAGAAGGCTAAGGTTGAGGAGGAACAGGAAAAGCGAAAACAAACTATAACAGCGCTTAGAGAAAGAGCATCGGCTACAAGAGAACAAATTTCCGCACGCCTGAGGGAATTGAACGATGCTTTAACCAAAAGGGCATCTCGTAAAAAGGAGTCAATAGATTCGGATAAAAAATCTGATTTAGAAGACATCGAAAAAACTTCAACGGCAGCGAAGGAAAGGATAACGTCCAAAACTAATTCTGCTATAGAACGTCTTATGGCCGAAAAGATTCCGGACAGTTTGCCAAAAGCAGAACGGGCAAAGCGGATAGCTGAGCGTAACGAGAAAATCGCTAAGTTGCGTTCGGATTCGAAAGCGGCAAAATCAAAGGTAAGCGAAGAATCTCAGTCCAGTAAAGAAGATGTTCGCTCTGATGCCACTATGAAAAAGCAGCGGGTGTCGGAACAAACAAAAGAAGAACGGGCGGATAATTCTGCAAATGCTTCAGCCGAGCGAAAGCAGGTTGCTAATGAGCTGAAGTCAGCAATCTCCGCGGCCAGAGAAGCATATAAAGCAGCAAAGGAGTCTTTGGATTCTTCTTATGAGGAAATCTATCAAAGAGAATTTGATAAGATTGCTGCTGAGATGCCGAAGATATCCAAGCGCAAAGGTAAATCATCAAAGAAAAAGAAGTAAGGAGGAAATTTCAAAATGGCGAAATATGATTTCAGTGGCTGGGCCACAAGAAATGATTTACAGTGCGCCGACGGAAGAATTATCCGTAAGAATGCTTTTAAACAGCAGGATGGCGAGACTGTAAGCCTGGTTTGGAACCACCAGCATGATTCCCAGGATAATGTTTTGGGACATGCGTTGCTGGAAAATAGGGACGATGGTGTTTATGCCTACTGCACCTTCAATGATACTGAATCCGGTCAGACTGCTAAAAAGCTGGTTCAGCATGGAGATGTCGTCTCTTTGTCTATCGCAGCAAATCAGTTGAAACAGATGGGAAAAGATGTCGTTCACGGTATTATCCGTGAGGTTAGCCTCGTTTTGGCCGGCGCAAATCCCGGAGCCTACATCGATACGGTTATGAATCACGGCGTTGCCGTTGAGGACGAGCTGATCATTAACTACAACGAGAACATCATGCTCTATCATTCGGATGATGAGGACGAACCCAAAGACAAGAAGCCGGATGATAAAGGCGAATCTAAGGATAAGAAACCGGACGATAAACCGTCGGATGACGATGAGACTGTCGGCGAAGTCTTTGACCGGATTTGTAAGAAGCTCGATGAAAAAGAGCAGAATGTGGTTCTGGCTATGGTCGGTATGGCTCTCGGTGAAAACGGGGAGCAGAAAGATAACAATGACGATTCTAAAGGAGGAAACGAAGATATGAAACATAATGTGTTTGACAACAAGGGCGAGACTCAGGACAATGTTCTCTCTCATGCGGCTCAGAGCGAAATTCTGGAGCTTGCCAAATCCAGCAACGTTGGTTCTCTGAAGCTTGCTATGAAAATCTACAGTGAGGAGCACGGACTCCAGCACGCTGACATCAGCGGTTTTGTTCAGACTGGCAACGGAAACATCACCACTATGTTCCCGGAGTATGTTGAGGCTCATCCCAGTCGCACTCCCGAACTCATCACCAATGATATGGGATGGGTTGATGCTATCATGGCCAAGACTCAGAAAATCCCTCACGGGCGGGTTCGCACTTCTCATGTAGACATTCGGAACATCGATGCGCTGGCTGCTAAGGGTTATCAGAAAGGAAAAGAGAAGAAGATTACCGGTAACTATGAGCTGGTAAGACGTACCACCGACCCTCAGACCGTATATGTTACTTCTGAGCTTCATCGTGATGATGTGGTGGACATCGAAGATTTCGATTATGTTCAGTTCCAGTACAGCATCGACCAGATTTCTTTGAAGGAAACTCTGGCTGTTGCTACTATGCTGGGTGATGAGCGTCCCAACAGCGATCCTGAGAAAATCTTCCCCGATAAGATCCGACCTATCTGGACTGATGACGAGCTGTATACCATCCACAAGGATGTGGACTTTGCTGCTATGGCTAAGGAACTTCAGGGCGCCAATACTGAGCAGTATTTCGGTGAAAGCTTCATCTATGCGGAAGCTATGGTTACAGCTCTGCGCAAAGCCCGCAAGGACTTCCGCGGTACCGGCAAGCCTGATCTGTTCATTACTACCGATATGCACAACACCATGATTCTCGCCCGTGACCGTAACGGCCGTCGTATTTACGAGACCGATACTGAACTGGCTGCGGCGCTGGGTGTTGCCAATATTTATGAGGTTACTCAGTTCGAGGGAAAGGTTCGTACCGATGCCACTGGAGCTAAGCATACGCTTCACGCAATTTGTGTGAATATGGCTGACTATGGTTACGGTGCCTCCAAGGGCGGTGATGTGACGCATTTCACCGATTTCGATATCAAGTTCAATCAGCTTCAGTCACTGCTGGAAACGAGGAAGTCCGGTCAGCTTACCAGAATCAAATCAGCCATCGTTATTGAGGAGCTGGTTAAATCTACTTCTTCCGGGAGCGAGTCTACAACTCCTTCTGTGAGCGAGTCTACAACTCCTTCTGTGAGCGGCTAAGCAATCCGTTGGAGGTGAAAATTCAAAATGGCGAAATTTTACGGACCAATCGGCTACGCTGAAATGGTGGAAACAAGGCCCGGCGTGTGGGACGAGAAGATTACAGAGCATATGTACTTTGGCGACCTGACCCGAAACACGCGCAGGCTTCAAAGCACCGAAACACTCAACGATGACATCAACATCGCAAATGAGATTAGTATTGTCGCCGATCCGTTTGCCAATGAGAATTTTCATGCTATGCGGTACGTTGGGTTTATGGGCGCGAAATGGAAAATTTCCAACGTGGAAGTACAGTATCCGAGATTGATACTTACGGTGGGAGGTGTTTATAATGAGCAGGCGTCTGAAACTACATAATATTTTATGTGAGATTTTGGGTTGTCCGAATGAAGGTCTCGACTGTCGCGCTTATTTTCAGCCTCCCACTTCTGTTAAGATGAAATACCCCGCCATTGTATACGGTCTTGAAGACATTGATAAGAAGTATGCAAATGACGGGGTTTATTTATCTCAACGAAAATATTTGGTGACAGTCATTGACAAAGACCCGGATAGCCCGATTGTAGGTAAAGTGGCTGCTTTGCCGCTTTGCGGCTATAACCGGCATTACGAAAAAGACAATCTGAATCATGATGTCTTTGAAATATTCTTTTAAAGGAGGAACAAATCTATGAAACTTGTTTGGGATAAAACTGGCGAGCGTCTGTATGAGACCGGTGTCGATCATGGCGTTCTTTACCCTATTCAGACTGGTGGCGTTTACAATAAAGGCGTTGCGTGGAATGGTCTGAGTGCTGTGTCGGAAAGCCCTTCCGGAGCGGAGGCTTCTCCGATTTACGCGGACAATATTAAGTATCTGAATCTCATGTCGGCGGAGGAATTCGGAGCTACTATCGAGGCGTATATGTATCCGGATGAATTTGCGGAGTGCGATGGTTCCGTGGAAGTTGTGCCCGGCATGTTTGCGGGACAGCAGTCCAGAAAGACGTTCGGTCTCTCTTACCGGACGATTCTGGGCAACGATGTTGACAACAATGACTATGGCTATAAGCTGCATCTGATTTACGGTGCTTTGGCGGCTCCGTCCGAGAAAGGCTATTCCACCATCAATGACAGCCCGGAACCGATCACGCTTTCCTGGGAGATCAGTACGACTCCGGTGGCTATCAATACGGTCATCGACGGCAAGAAGCTGAAACCGACGGCGTGTCTTACGTTCGACTCCACCAAGTTCGATGCCAAGTTCATGGCCAAGCTGGAGGAAATCCTTTATGGCACGGAACCTACTACTGAGGGTGGAGACGATGGTGTCGATGCAAGACTGCCGCTGCCGGATGAAATCCTGAAGCTTTATCAGGAAACTACCCAGATTGCGGGTTAATTTACAATCGCACATATAAACAGACAAGGGAGCCGTTTCAGTGTAAAAGCTGGCGGCTCTTTTTTTTATTGAAAGGAGAAAAATTATCATGTTAAAGAAAGCAATTACCTATACGGATTATAACGGTACGGAGCGTACCGAAGATCATTACTTCAACCTTTCCGAAGCGGAGTGTATGGAGATGGAAATGGGAACTACCGGCGGGCTGTCCGAGATGATTCGGAGAATTGTGGCTGCACAGGATACCCCGGCCATTATCAAGATTTTCAAAGAACTGATTCTTAAAGCCTACGGTGAAAAGAGTCCGGATGGAAAACGGTTTATCAAGTCTGACGAGCTGTCCAAGGCTTTTTCTGAAACGGAGGCTTATTCTGTCCTGTTCATGGAGCTGGCAACCAATGCGGATGCAGCGGCAAAGTTTGTGAACGGCATCGTCCCGAATTCCAGACAGGGTGTAGCGGCACCGGCGTTGGCTCCGGTAACAAATTAAATCTGAAAGCAAGAGGAGGTGGAGGGAATGTTGCGAATTACAATACCTGCTGGCGAGGAGCAATGGGATGAAATAAATCAGATGTTTATCTATCCCAAAGAGCAAACATTGCAGTTGGAGCATTCCCTTGTCTCCCTTTCAAAATGGGAATCCAAATGGTGCAAGCCTTTCCTTACAAAGCAGGAAAAGACGCTTGAGGAAACTTTGGATTATGTGCAATGTATGACACTCACGCAAAATGTGAATCCGGAAGTGTACAACTACCTGACAACATCTTGTATCGACCAGATTAACCGGTATATTGACGCTCCGATGACTGCCACACGTTTTACGGAGGAAAAGGCAGTAAAAGCCAGCCGGGAACAGGTTACGGCAGAGATTATTTACTACTGGATGATTGCTTTGAATATTCCGTTTGAGTGTCAAAAGTGGCATCTGAACCGGCTTCTTACTCTTATTAAGGTGTGCAACATCAAAAATTCGCCGCCTAAAAAGAGAAGCAGAAGGGAAATCATGAAACGCAACGCTGCTTTGAATGCGGCACGAAGAAAACAATTAAATTCAAAGGGGTGATAATCATGTTTAAAAAACGCGGAATAGATATCTCAACCTGGCAAGGAAATATTGATGCTGGGAAGGTTAAGAATAGCGGGATCGAGTTTGTAATTCTCAGAGAGGGCTACAGACAGACAGCGGATTCCAGATTCTTTGAGAATGCAAGGAAATGCAAGGAAGTGGGGCTTACCGTTATGGGTGTGTACCACTTTTCTTATGCACTCAATGCTGAACAGGCGAAGCAGGAAGCGCAATCATGTATCGCGAATCTCCAGAAAGCCGGCCTCGGCAAAGACACTATCGTGTTCTTCGACTTCGAGTATGACACAGTCACAAAGGCAGCGGCTTCCGGCGTGACACTTGGGAGAGCTGAATGCAACGCACATACGAAAGCTTTCTGTGAAACGGTGGAATCTTTCGGATATAAGGCCGGGATTTATTTTAACATCGATTACTACCGGAACTGGTATGACCACGATCTGCTTGACAAATATGTCAAGTGGCTTGCCGATTGGAGCGGCGATGCTGATTATTCCTGCTCTTTCCATCAATACAGCAGTAAGGGCAGCGTTCCGGGAATCAGTGGAAATGTTGACATGAACTACTACTTTGTAGAAGAAAGCGGCACAGTTGTAACTGGGGTAACGGCAAATGCTGTGCTGGATGTTGCCCGTGGCTGGCTTGGCTATTCCGAAGCAAACGGGAAGTTCAAAGAGATTTTGGATACTTACAATTCCCACAAGCCGCTTGCTCGCGGTTATGCAATAAAGACTACCGACGAATGGTGCGACGCATTCGTATCCGCCTGTGCAATTAAGGCGGGAGCTGTTGACCTGATTGGGACCGAAGTGGGCTGCGAAAAGCACATCGAAATCTTCGAGGAAAAAGGCATCTGGATTGAGGACGGATCTGTGAAGCCTGAGGTCGGCGACGTAATTCTGTTCAACTGGGACGATTCCACACAGCCGAATGATGGTTATGCCGACCATATTGGTTATGTGGAACAGGTCTACGGTGACACAATTGTCTGTATCGAGGGTAATAAGGGCGAAAGGGTTGACCGCCGTACTATCAATGTCGGCTGGGGGTATATCCGTGGGTTCGCCCGTCCGAAGTATGCAGCCGGCACTTCAACCGTTGTTTCTCCGGAAACGAAGAAGACCATAGATGAGATTGCCAACGAGGTGATTCATGGAGCTTGGGGTAACGGCGATGCTCGTAAAAATTCCCTTACTGCGGCTGGTTACAATTACGCTGAGGTTCAGGGGCGTGTAAACGCTATCCTTTCCGGAAAGGCTGGGGTTTCCAAGAAGTCCGTAGACGAAGTGGCGCGGGAAGTGATTGCCGGGAAATGGGGTAACGGAGATGCCCGCAAAGAGGCGCTAACCAAGGCCGGCTACAACTACAGTGAGATCCAGAACCGCGTCAACGCTCTCGTCTCTTCTTCCAAGAAATCGGTTGATGCTGTGGCCCGTGAAGTCATACAGGGAAAATGGGGCGTCGGTGAAGATCGGAAGAACCGGCTGAAAAAGGCCGGCTATGACTATTCCGCAGTTCAGAGCCGGGTAAATGCGCTTATGTAGAGGAGAATTTCATATGATAACGTTCAGACAAAAGGGCGACTTCTCTAAATTGACAAGGTATTTAGAGAGGGCAAAAGAGGTTGTTAAACTCGGAGACCTTGATAAGTACGGTCGAGAGGGAGTAGCCGCCCTTGCGTCTGCAACACCTGTCGATTCCGGAAAAACCGCCAGTTCGTGGCGATACGAGATTAACAATAAAAGCGGGTCAGTAACGATTTCGTTTTATAACTCAAACATTCAAAATGGAGTTCCAATTGCCATCATTCTGCAATACGGGCATGGAACAAGAAACGGCGGCTGGGTACAGGGTCGAGATTATATCAATCCTGCTATCCAGCCTATTTTTGACAAAATCGCAAATGAAGCATGGAGGGAGGTTACGAAGCTATGAGCAAGACCGTTGACGAAAGAGTTGTCGAAATGCGGTTCGATAACAAACAGTTCGAGCAGAATGTCCAGACCAGCCTCTCGACGCTTGACAAGCTGAAGCGCAGTCTAAATTTAGACGGTGCTGCAAAGGGCCTGGAGGATGTGAACTCCGCGGCAAAAAACTGCAATATGTCCGGGCTTACCAGTGCAGTGGAAACGGTTCATGCCAAATTCTCAGCATTTGAAGTCATGGCTGTAACCGCTCTCGCTAACATTACCAATTCGGTTATCAATACCGGAAAGCAGATGCTTCATTCGCTTACTATAGAACCGATTTCCCAGGGATTTGAAGAATACGAACTGAAGATGGGTTCGATTCAGACAATCATGATGAGTACCGGTGCTTCTTTGGAAGAAGTAAACGGATATCTTCAGGAGTTGAATACATATTCGGATAAAACGATTTATTCGTTTCAGGATATGACTTCAAACATCGGTAAATTCACAAATGCCGGAGTCAAGCTGGAAGATGCTGTAATGGCGATTCAGGGTATATCAAATGAAGCCGCCATTTCTGGTGCAAACGCGAATGAAGCTTCCAGAGCTATGTATAACTTCGCGCAGGCTTTATCGGCGGGTTATGTAAAGCTGATTGACTGGAAATCCATTGAAAACGCAAATATGGCGACCGTGGAATTCAAGACACAGCTTTTGGAAGCAGCTGTTGCAGCCGGAACAGTGGAAAAGACCGCGGATGGGATGTACCGTGTTTTAACGGAGAATAATCAGGGTTCCACTATGGACGAGGCAATCAACGCCACGAAGAATTTCAACGATAGTTTGCAGTATCAGTGGATGACGACGGATGTTCTTGTCAATACCTTGCGGGACTATGCTGATGAAACAACGGAAATCGGTAAGAAGGCTTTTGCTGCTGCCCAGGAAGTAAAAACTTTTACTCAGTTGATGGACACGCTGAAAGAAGCGGTTGGTTCCGGCTGGGCTATGACATGGGAGATTCTGTTCGGTGACTTCGAGGAAGCGAAAACGCTGTGGACAAGCTTGAGCAACGCAATCGGCGGGTTCATCGATGCTCAGTCGGATGCCCGCAATTCCATGTTGCAAGGCTGGAAAGATATGGGCGGGCGTACCGCTTTGATTGAGGCAGCTAAAAATGCTTTTGAGGGTCTCGCCAGTGTTGTTAAACCAATATCCGAAGGATTTCGTGAAATATTTCCGCCTATTACTTCTGAGCGGCTTTACAATCTTACGGTTGGATTGAAAGAGTTCACTTCTCATTTGAAGCTTGGCGAATCCGCATCCAAAAATCTGAAAAATACCTTCAAAGGACTGTTTGCGGTTCTGGATATTGTGAAACAGGCTTTTTCGGCGGTATTCAATGCGATTGTTCCCTTATTTGGAGGATTGGATGATCTTGGCGGCGGAATTCTGACCGTGACCGGAGGTATTGGCGAATGGCTTGTGGCTCTTGATGAATTTATCAAGAAAAATGATATTTTTAACAAGGCAATTCAAGGCGTTATTGGATTTGTTGGAAAAGCCGCCGGAGCGTTCAAAGATTTTGCGGCAGAAATAAAAGACAGATTCAACCTTCCGGATTTGGACGAGATAAAAGAATCACTCAAAGATTTCCTGAATCTGGTCAAAGAGAAAATCAAGCTTCCGGGGTTGGAGTTAATTCACGCTACTCTTGAACGGATTCACGAACGGATGTCTCATGTTGGAGAGTCCGCAGGAAACATGAAAAACGGAGTTCTCAATGCTATTGAAGCGATGGGAAATGCGTTGGCAAACTGCAAGTTTTTACAGCTACTTCAGGCTTTATGGAATGGCGTTAAAGCGATTGGCGGAGGGATTGCAAAGGCTCTTAGCGGTTTGGCTGATACATTGATTGAAAAAGTAAGCAACGCCGATTTCAGCGGTGCCATTGACTTACTGAACGGTCTTTCTATTGGCGGAATTGCGCTCGCTGTAACTAAATTCTTGAAAAGCTTTACCGAACCGCTTGAAGGTTTGCAGGGGATTTTGGACGGAGTGACCGGCATTCTTGATGGTGTCAGGGGCTGTTTTGAAGCATATCAAACGCAATTGAAAGCGGGTACCTTGCTTAAAATTGCAACGGCAATAGGAATTTTGGCGGCTTCTATTGTGGTCATTTCTTTGATTGACAGCGAGAAGCTTTCGGCATCGCTTGGTGCGATGACTGTTATGTTCGCCGATTTAATTGGTGCGATGGCGGTATTCAACAAACTTGGCGGATTTACCGGGAAAGGTTCTACAAAGCTGATCGTGTTTGCTGGAGCTGTCCTCATTCTTTCCAGCGCAGTCAAAAAGTTAGCAGATTTAAGTTGGGAGCAGTTGGCAAAAGGTTTGGTTGGTGTCGGAGTATTGCTTGCCGAGCTCGATGCTTTTATGGCTACCGCAAAATTTAGCAAGAAAGCCACTTCTACAGCAACGGGTATGGTGATTCTTGCAGCGGCCGTCAAAATCCTTGCTTCCGTTGTAAAAGATCTTGCAGATTTGGAATGGGAGCAGTTGGGAAAAGGTTTAGTTGGAGTAGGTGTACTGCTTGCCGAAGTAGACATTTTCTTGAACACGGCAAAGTTTGGCGGAAAAGCAATAAGTACAGCAACGGGTATGGTAATTCTTGCAGCGGCGATGAAGATTCTTGCCTCTGTTTGCAAAGACTTTGGCGAGATGAAATGGGAAGAAATCGGGAAAGGTCTTACCAGTGTTGGCATACTGCTTGCCGAAGTCGCAGCATTTACCAATCTTACAGGGAATGCGAAACATGTGATTTCTTCCGGTCTTGCTTTGATAGAGATTGCAGCGGCGATGAAGATATTTGCTTCGGCAATGTCGGATTTCGCTCAGTTTTCATGGGAGCAGATTGGGAAGGGTTTAACGGCCATGGGCGGTGCTTTAGCGGAAGTTGCCATTGCTACAAAACTGATGCCGAAGAATATGGTCGGTATTGGAACTGGGCTGGTTATCGTTGGAGCAGCGCTTGAAATTGTAGCGCATTCTCTTGGTAAGATGGGGAATTTCTCATGGGAGCAGATCGCGAAAGGTCTTGTGACTATGGGCGTTGCTTTAACAGAACTTGCGGTTGGTTTGAACTTTATGAAAGGTACTCTTAGCGGTTCTGCTGCTATGCTTGTAGCTGCGGCTGCTTTGGCAGTATTGACGCCGGTTCTTTCTGTTCTTGGTGCTATGAGTTGGGTATCCATCGCAAAGGGCTTGGTTACCATTGCCGGGGCTTTTACCGTTCTTGGTGTTGCTGGAGCCGTTCTTACTCCACTCGTACCGACAATTTTGGGATTAAGCGGTGCTTTTGCTCTTATCGGCGTTGGGGTCCTTGCCATCGGAGCCGGACTTTTGGCAGCCGGAACGGGGTTATCCGCTTTGGCGGTAGGTTTTACGGCTTTGGCTGCGGCTGGAGCTGCTGGGGCAACTGCTATTGTTGCATCTCTGACGGTTATTATTACAGGAGTAGCAGCGCTGATTCCTGCTGTGCTTGAGAAAATCGGAGAAGGTATTATCGCATTCTGCCGCGTAATTGCGGAGAGCGCGCCTGCCATTGGTGAGGCTATCAAGGCTGTTGTTTTGTCACTGCTTGATGTTCTCTTGGAATGTGTTCCTCAGATTGCGGATGGCGCACTTGCGTTAATCGCCGCAGTGTTAGAAGCACTTGTGAAATATACGCCGTCAATTGTTGATTCTATCTTCCAGTTCCTGATTAAAGTGTTGGAGGGGATCGCAAAAAATCTGCCGGAGCTTATCAAGGTTGCCATAGATGTTCTTATGGCATTCTTCTCTGGCATTGTTGATGCGCTTAGCGGTATCGATGTGGATACACTGGTGAAAGGCATTGCTGGCATCGGTCTGCTTTCAGCAATTATGTTGGCGTTAAGCGCGGTTGCCTCTTTGGTTCCGGGCGCGATGGCTGGTGTGTTGGGAATGGGTGTTGTTATCGCAGAGCTGGCGCTTGTGCTGGCGGCTATTGGTGCATTGGCACAGATTCCTGGACTGTCCTGGCTGATTGGCGAAGGCGGAAAATTGCTGGAAGGCATTGGTACCGCAATCGGTCAATTTATTGGCGGTATTGTCGGTGGATTTATGAGCGGCGTGTCCAGTCAGTTCCCACAAATCGGAGCGGATTTGTCAGCATTTATGACGAATATTCAGCCGTTTATTGAGGGCGCATCTAAAATAGAGCCTTCTATGATGGATGGAGTGAAAGCGCTTGCTGAGACAATTCTCATTCTGACAGCGGCTGATATTTTACAGGGCTTGACATCTTGGTTGACTGGCGGATCATCGTTATCTGGGTTTGCAGAAGAACTTGTTCCGTTCGGAAAGGCGATGAAGGACTTTTCGATAGAAATTGCTGGTATGGATGCCGGTCTCGTGGCAAATGCTGCAACTGCCGGAAAAACACTGGCAGAGATGGCTTCTACGCTGCCAAATTCGGGGGGCGTTATTGGTTTCTTTACTGGCGAAAACGACATGAAGGAATTTGGCGAGCAACTTGTTCCCTTTGGTGAGGCAATGATGGCGTTTGGTGCTTCCATAGCAGGACTTGATGCAAACGCCGTTACGGAAGCGGCTATTGCAGGAAAAGCAATGACCGAAATGGCTTCTACAATTCCGAATACAGGAGGCGTGGTAAGTTTCTTTGCCGGTGACAACGATATGAAGGCGTTCGGCGAGCAATTGATTCCGTTCGGCGAGGCTATGATGGATTTTTCAACGGCTGTAAAGGGATTGGATGCTGACGCTATCGTCAATTCAGCAACGGCTGGTAAAGCCTTAGTAGAGTTGGCAAAGACAGTTCCAAACAGTGGCGGAGTAGTTGGGTTCTTCGCTGGCGAAAATGATATGGATATGTTCGGCGAACAGCTTGTTCCGTTTGGAAAGGCTATGAAATCTTACTCCGATGCAATATCAGGAATAGATGTAGATGCTATAACAAACTCAGCAACAGCCGGAAAGTCTCTGGTCGAGTTAGCAAACACACTTCCAAATACCGGTGGTGTTGTAAGCTGGTTTACGGGAGACAATGATATTGGCGCATTTGGCGAGAGCTTAGTGCTGTTCGGCGAGAACTTTTCGAAATACTCGGACTACATGAAGAACGTTGATGCAGGTATCGTAACATCAACTACAAACGCTGCGACTTCCATTGTTGAGCTTCAAAAGAGTTTGCCGAAAGAAGGTGGCTGGTTCTCCGATGATAAAACGCTTGCCGATTTTGGTAAGGACATGAGTTCTTTTGGCTCATATTTCAGTTCTTACTATGGCTATATCAGCGGTATTGATACTGGTCTGTTATCTAGTGTAATCACACAGACAAATAGACTGGTTGATATGGCAACAGGTATGGCCGGATTGGATACAAGTGGAATGACATCCTTCGGCTCTGCATTGACAAAGCTTGGAGAAGCTGGAATTACTGGTTTTATCAACGCGTTTAATAACGCAAATTCAAAGGTAACGGCAGCGGCTTCTAATATGCTGACAACATTCGTCAATGCTGCAAATGCCAAGAAAACAACGTTGACAACAACATTCACGACACTGGTTCAGGCGGTTCTTACAGCTATCAATGCAAAGCAGCGAGATTTTCAGACTGCCGGCTCTACCCTTATGGTGAAATTTATTGCCGGGGTGAAAACCCAGGATAACAGTGCCCGAAGTACCTTTACGAACATTATCAGCGGTTGCTTGACGGCGATTAAGAACAAATATTCGGAATTTCAGTCAGTTGGAACACAGACAATGGTGAGATTTATCGCAGGTGTTCGAGCAAAGGATACGGATGCCAGAAACACATTTATCAACATCATCAGCGGTTGTTTGACTGCGATTAAGAATAAGTATTCGGAGTTTCAAAGCGCTGGCGAACAGTGTATGGTGAAATTCATCGCCGGGGTAAGGAGTAAGGATGCAGATGCAAAGAGTGCATTTACCTCTGGTCTTGGCGGGGCTATCTCCGGGATTAGGGATTACTACGGGCAATTCTACGATGCGGGTTCCTATCTCGTGGATGGATTTGCAAAAGGTATCAGTGAAAATACATACAAAGCTGAGGCGAAAGCGAGAGCTATGGCGGCTGCGGCTGCTAGGGCTGCGGAGGAAGAACTTGACGAACACTCTCCTTCAAAGGTTGGTTATCGGATTGGCGATTTCTTCGGCGTGGCGTTTGTAAATGCGATTGGCGATTACACCGAGAAAGCATACAAAGCCGGCTCCGGGATGGCGAAAGCCGCAAGAACGGGACTTGGTAACGCAATCTCCAAGGTCAAAGATTTCATTGACAGCGACATTGATACTCAGCCGACCATTCGTCCGGTTCTTGACTTGTCGAATGTGGAAGCCGGAACGAGCAGATTGAACGCAATGTTCAGCAGAACGCAGGCGATGTCCATCAGTACAGGCATGAATCGGCAGGATACCGCAGATGTTCAAAATGGAGAAAATTCTCCGAATGAAGGTAGTACGTTTAACTTTAATCAGTATAACTATTCGCCTAAGGCACTGTCGAGAGTTGAGATTTATCGGCAGACAAAGAATCAATTCTCGGCGATGGAAAGGATGGTGAAAGCGTGATTAAGTCAATCACCGTGACAAACTATCTTGGCGATAGTATTAAGTTGGTACTTGCGAGGCCGGAGGAATCCGGTTTCGTAGTTACCTCCGTAACCGGTCTGGGGTCTGGAAAAGCGAACATCAATACCACCGAAATTGCTACAACCGATGGAGATTTGTTCAATTCTGCCAGACTCCAGAAACGGAACATAGTTATTTCTTTGAAGTATCTATGGAAAGATTCGATCGAGGATGTGCGTCAGTTATCGTACAAGTATTTTCCGATAAAGAAAAAACTTACGCTGCTGATTGAAACGGATAACCGTTCAGCGGAAATTGACGGGTATACCGAATCGAATGAACCGGATATATTCAGTAAAGAAGAGGGTTCGGATGTCTCTATTGTGTGTCCGAATCCTTTCTTTTATTCTGCCGGGGAAGACGGAATTAACACCACGATTTTCTATGGTGTGGAGCCGTTGTTTGAGTTTCCTTTCAGCAACGAATCCTTGTACGAATGTCTGCTGGAAATGGGTGAGATTCAGAACCAGATGGAAAAGACGGTTGTGTATAGCGGAGATGCCGAGATTGGTGTGACGATTACCATTCACGCCATCGGCGAAGCCCGCAACATCACCATATACAATACCGGAACCCGTGAGATCATGCGTATCGATACTGATAAGATGAAGGCTTTTACGGGTTCTGGAATTGTAGCAGGCGATGAAATCACTATCTGTACCGTCAAGGGGAAAAAGTCCATTACTCTTCTGCGGAACGGAAAAACAATCAATATTCTGAACTGTTTGGATAAAGCTGCCGATTGGTTTCAGCTTGCGAAAGGTGACAATGTGTTTGCTTATACGGCAGAAGAAGGAAGCAGCAACTTGCAGTTCAAGATAGAGAATCGAATCATTTACGAGGGGGTATAGCGATGGATTTGATAATTTTAAACACAAATCTGGATGCGGTCTCCATTGTGGATGTGTACGAGTCCTTTATCTGGACGGACCGGTATTACGAGTATGGCGATTTCGAGCTTTTTACATCTATGACAAGTACCATTCTCAGTTACATACGGCAAGATTACTATTTGCAGAATCGGGAATCGGAGCATTGCATGATTATTGAAAAGATAAGAATCACTTCGGATTCCGAGGACGGAAATCATATCACTGTAACCGGTAGGTCGTTGGAATCTATCTTGGACAGGAGAATTGTCTGGGGGCAACGGACCATAAGAGGAAATCTTCAAAATGGAATCCAGACGCTCCTTAACGAAAACATCATCTCCCCTTCCGACGGCAACCGCCGCATCAGCAATTTCATTTTTGAAGCATCTACGGACCCGGCAATTACAAAGCTGACAATTGATGCTCAGTATACAGGGGACAATCTATACGATGTAATAAACAAGATTTGCAGTGAACGTGATATCGGTTTCAAGATTACACTGAACGATAAAAAGCAATTCGTGTTCAAGCTCTATGCCGGTGTTGACAGGTCTTACGACCAGACTGTGAATCCGTATGTGGTCTTTTCCCCCAATTTCGAGAACATCATTAACAGCAACTATGTCGAATCAAAGTCGGCGCTGAAAAACGTTACGCTGGTTGGCGGTGAGGGAGAAGGTTCAGCCAGAAGGTACACGACGGTTGGCGGCGGAAGCGGTTTGAACCGCCGGGAACTTTTTACAGATGCAAGAGATATTTCTTCGGATGTCGGCAACGATGTCACCTTAACCGATGCTGAATATACGGCATTGCTGCAACAAAGGGGGAGAGAAAAGTTAGCGGAGAATACGGATGTCACATCGTTTGAGGGCCAAGTGGAAACCACCGTTATGTTCAAATACGGTGAAGATTTCTTCAATGGTGATGTCGTTCAGATTGCGAACGAGTATGGGCATGAAACGAAAGCCCGGATTGTCGAAATCGTTATGACTGAAGATTCCGATGGTGCATCTGTATACCCGACATTTAAAACAACGGAAGGAGGCGATGAATAATGAGTGTTACCTATGGATTTTACAATTCCAAAAACCGTGATCGAAGATACGATGCAATTCAGATGTCCAGTATTTTTGATGGGATTATCCGGGACGGTGTATTGCAGCATTACGGCACCGGCATGATGGTTAAGGAATCTGAAGGCATGATGGTGAATGTCGGAATCGGCAGAGCATGGTTTAATCACACATGGACATTGAACGACGCCCTATTGCCTCTGACCCTTCCCTTATCGGAAGTAATTCTTAACCGGATTGACGCGGTTGTGTTGGAAGTCGATGCCAGGGAATCGGTGCGGGCAAATTCAATAAAGATTATCAAAGGAACTCCCGCATCCAGCCCGAAGAATCCGACACTGATAAAGACGAATGACCGCTGGCAGTATCCGCTTGCTTATATTCGTGTGAATGCCGGCGTGACAGCAATCAGGCAGGCGAACATTACAAACTGTGTCGGTACATCGGCGTGTCCGTTTGTCACAGCCCCACTTGAAAAGATGTCTATCGATGCTTTGGTGGCGCAGTGGGGGGACCAGTGGAAAGCGTTCTATGGTGCTCAGACTGCCGATATGGAGTCTGCAAATTCTTTCTGGAAAAATCAGTGGAGGATATGGTTTGAAGCTCAGACAACAGAGATTCAGGAAGCCTATCTGAACTGGGAACATCAGTGGGAGGAGTTTTATAACGCACATGTGAATGAAATTACCGACACTGCTGATTACTGGAAAGATATGTGGCAAAAGTGGTTTTATGACTACGTCAACAACAGCAGCCGGGAGCTGGCATACTGGAAAAAGCTTGTAACAGACGATTTCACAGAGTACAGCTCTTTCTGGAAAAATCAGTGGAGGATATGGTTTGAAGCTCAGACAACAGAGATTCAGGAAGCCTATCTGAACTGGGAACATCAGTGGGAGGAGTTTTTCAGCAGTCAAACTACGGAAATGCAGGAGACGAACGCTAATTGGAAAGCTCTTTGGAGCGGTTGGTTCTACGATTATGTGAATGCCAATACCAAAGAGTTTGCTGATTGGAAAAGTTCCATTGATAAGGATTTCCGGGACTGGTGGGATTCCATTAAGGATCTCATTGATGGCGAGGATGTTTCGGCATTCGCCAATGAACTTGTCATTCTCAACGAGCGGATAAATAAGCTTGTAGATTTTCAAAATGAGCTTACAAATACCCATTCGATTTATGACAGTCTTAACGACTCTTCGGATTCATCGGTTCTGGATGGCGATAATAAGCCGATTGAGGGAAAAAGGGTTACATTCGTTGTTAAGAAGGGTTCTGATGTCAGCGAAGAGCTCGAAGATGTGAAACGACGCTTAGCGGCTATTGAGCAGGCGTTTGACGGACTCGCCAACGAATTTACGGTTTATCAGATTCTGACCGATGGCGGTACATGGCTGTATGTGAACAATCCGGATGCAGATCAGACAGAGCAGCTCCTTGATGATAAAGGCGATGTCATCAGAGGCAAAACCATATTTGTCACGAAGTAAAGGAGGCGCCTATGTTTGATAATATCTTCGTATTTTTACAGGCGATTACAGATGCAGAGAAGAACCCGGTTATGGATAACAACGAAAATCCGATTGAGAGCCGGACTTACTCTGGTCTGTTAGCTAAATTCATGGAAGGCATACCGAAAGAATTCCAGGTGTCTGGATACCTCAGAGATAATGCAAGAAGAGGTTTATATTCTGTATTAGACTCTACTGAAGATGCTGTTAAAGACAGTGAATCCAGAGGTTTGAACGGTCGGTCTTATTCAACTGAACAAATTCTTGACAGTGGGAACAACCCGATCTCCAGTCAGGCTATATTTGTTACCGATTAAAAAGAAAGGTGGATTAAGTAATGAAAATTACAGACTACGAAAAAGTGACACAACTTCTCGCCAATAACGTCTTGCTCGTGGACGGTGACGGCGGGACAAAAACGATTCTGGCAAGAGATTTGCTTGCAGCGCTTGTTGCGGTAAGCTCGTCTCAGGACTATCTTGCCGCTATGGATGTTTCCCAGCTCACCCAGGTTTCGTCGGTTTCTGCGACGGACAAGCTGATGGTTTCTGCTGCGGACGGCAATAAGGGCATTACGGTCAACGATGCTTTCTGGGGGATTTTGGATGCTGTTATCTCTGTGGAGCAGCGCCGGAATATTTTCCGTGGAAAGAATCTCGGAACGGCTTTGACAACGGACCAGAAAGCCCAGATCAGGGCTGGCACATTCAAGGGGTTCTTCATCGGTGATTATTGGAGCATCGGAGACAGGATTTGGAGAATCGTCGATATCAACTATTGGCTGAATTCTGGAGACACTTCCTGTACAACTCCTCATCTGGTAATCATGCCGGATGCCGCTTTGTATAACGCAAAGATGAATGAAACCAATATCACCACCGGCGGTTATGTCGGCTCACTGATGTATACGGCTAATCTGGCCAATGCAAAGACTTTGGTGAACTCGGCTTTCGGTTCTACCAATATTCTCACACACAGGGAATATCTGACTAATGCCGTAACCAATGGTTATCCTTCTGCCGGCGCCTGGTACGATTCTACGGTTGAACTTCCGAATGAAATCATGATGTACGGGAGTCTGGTGTTTACCCCGGCCGGAGACGGTTCTTTCGTTCCGAACCGTTACACCATCGACAAGACCCAGTTGGCGTTGATGAAGATGTATCCGAGATTCATCAATCCTGGGAGATATTGGTATTGGCTGAGAGACGTCGTTTCTTCGGCTATTTTCGCTGGTGTGGGCAACCATGGCTATGCGAACTGCCACGGCGCTTCGCACTCTTATGGGGTTCGTCCGGTCTTCGGGTTGGTTGGCTAAATCTGGGGGCCTCGTGCCCCCTCGCTCCGAAAGAAAACACCGTACTCAGGTGACAGAATCTTGTGTTATAACAGTAAAAAATTAAGTGAAAGGAAGAATCAAAATGGATGAGAAAACTTATAGAATCACCCTTGCCGATGGAACCATCCTTGACAACCTTACCATGAACGGGAACAATTTCATTTCCGAGGGGGCTATTGACGCTTCCATCTTCGACGGAACGTGTTCCCCGGTCATCATCAACGACGGAACCAATGAAGAAGTTCATGAACACATGGATTTGGTTCAGGTGACGACTGTTGATAAAAAGTCGTGGTTTGTCCTTCGGGATATTCCGCAGAAAGAACTGGAACAGACAAAGCTCAAGTCCGACCTCGAATATCTCGCTATGATGTGCGACGTCGAGCTTTAAGAAAAGAAAGGAGAGCACCATGGAACATAGCAAGAATTACGACAAAGTAAAGGGTTTCTACAACAGAAAACTGTGGGATCTGACCCGCGTTCGTAATGCCGTAGTAAAGGGCTGGATTACCGAGGAAGAGTTTGCTGAGATTACCGGAGCCGCTTATTGATGAGCGTCCTGGCAAGTAAACGTAAGGAATCCAAATTTGAGGCCATTACCTTCTCGATAGATTTACATGACATGCTGCTTGACTTCATGCAGAGAAGTTTTGGGGTAAAAGATTTAGACCATCTGGTACGGGTCCGTTATGCCTATGGAAAGGATGAGACGGAAGACTTTGCGAAGTATCGATATTTGATGACTAATTTTAAAAATCGAATCGACCAGTTGGCATCTCAATTGACGAGCAACGTAAGGGCAGCTAATTCAACGTATCCCACTTCTATGCGCGAGTATGAACAGCGGCGGGACTATCAGAACAATGCGATTATAAATTGCGAGCAGATTCTCAAAGAGCTTCAGCGAATCGTGGAAATCTTCGAGGTGGATGTTAATACCTATGGCAGATATGTTAATGCTATCGACCGAGAAATCGGTTTGATAAAGAAATGGCGTCAGCGTGACAACAAAATCAAAGCATACTTGCAGGGCAATGTCTAAAACGCGTCGTTTCTTCGGCTAATTTCGCTAATGTGAACAACAATGGCAATACGAACTACAACAACGCTTCGAACTCTAATGGGGTTCGTCCGGATTCTCAGTCTAACCAACTGAGAAGGAGACGTTGTCCTTTCCATCAAGGATAAATGACAAAGCTGGACGCAATTTACTACGGTAAGTATTGCTATCACGGTGAATAATTATGACGTATGAAGAGATTTTGTCTGACGCCAACAACTTGTATAGGGCTTACAAGGCTTCCGTAAAAGGCAGTAAATGGAAAGAAACGACGCAGAAGTTCATGATGAACTTTCTAAGGTACATATTTTCTATCCAGGAAGACCTTCTTAACCGGACTTTAGAAAATGGTCCTGTTGAGGAGTTTTCTCTGTCTGAGCGGGGCCGAGTAAGACCTATATCAAGTATCCGAATCAGAGACCGTATTGTTCGCCATGCTTTATGTGACGAGATTTTGTTACCAGAGGTCAAGAAGCATATTATTTATGATAATGGCGCTTCCATCAAAGGTAGAGGAATTTCACACCAAAGAGAGCGTTTTGAGGTGCATCTCCGACGGTACTACAAGCAGTATGGCAACGAAGGATGGATTCTGTTCGGAGACTTCTCAAAATTCTACGACAATATCATTCATGAGATAGCGAAGCGGGAACTGTTAAAGCTCTTTGACGATGACGAGTTTATTGACTGGCTTCTAACACTTATATTTGACGGGTTCAAAATTGATGTTTCTTACATGACAGATGAAGAATACGCCAATTGTATGACCGAAACGTTTAACAAGCTGGATTACAGGGAAATACCCAAGGAACAATTAACCGGCGAGAAGTGGATGGAAAAATCGGTAAACATTGGCGATCAGCTTTCACAAGTCATCGGGATTTACTATCCATACCGCATTGACAACTATGTGAAATATGTAAGAAGCCAGAAATTTTACGGTCGTTATATGGATGACTGGTACATCATGAACCTAAGCAAAGAAGAACTGGTGGACTTGCTTGAGCATATTCGTGTAATCGCCAAAGAACTGGGTATTCACATCAACGAGAAGAAGACTCGCATCGTTAAAATATCCAGTACATACAAATTCCTGCAAGTGAAATACACACTTACCAAGGATGGAAAAATCGTTAAAAGAATCAACCCGGATAGGGTTACGACTATGCGCAGAAAGCTAAAGAAACTGGCTATAAAAGTTGCTAATGGAGAAATCCCATACGAGAATATTGAGAATATGTTCCGAGGCTGGATGGGCAGTTTCTACAAGCTTTTATCAAGACAACAACGAAAAAATCTTATAACGCTGTATGAAGACTTGTTTGATAAGACGCTTTCAATTGTTGGGAAAAAGCTTGTTATATTTGATAAGGAGGAATAAATAAGCATGGAAGGAGATTATATTTCTCGTGAAGAACACAACGAGTTTCGACGCAGCATGGATGCGGAAAATAAGCGGTTAGAAGACGAGAACAACCGGCAGAATCATCGTTTGGAAGTTCTTGAAGAAACCGTAAAACAGGTCGCTTTTATCAGCACCTCTGTGGAGAAACTCGCTTTAAACATGGAGAACATGTTAAAAGAACAGGTCTCTCAGGGAAAACGTTTGGAAACGTTGGAAAGCCGGGATGGAGATATGTGGCGGAAAGTAGTTGGTTACGCAGTAACCGCCATTATCGGAATCATTCTCGGATATATTTTTAAACAACTTGGATTTTAAGGAGGAAACAAATCATGAAGATGAGTAACAAAACCTACGATACCCTGAAATGGATTGCGCAGTATCTGCTTCCGGCAGCCGGCACTTTATATTTTGCTCTGGCCGGCATCTGGGGTCTGCCCTGTGGCGAGCAGGTAGTCGGTACCATTACAGCTGTTGACACTTTCCTGGGCGTTCTTCTGGGAATCAGCGCTGCAAACTACAACAAGGACGCCAAATAACATCGCAAATGCAATCTTTATGGCTATACTCTTCTATGATTCGCTGCCTATCGTGTGTGGGCGGCTTTTATTATTGTGGAGGGTATAGCCGTTTTTGATTGCCAGACAGAAATGGAGGAGAGCTATGAGCTATAAGGTTTCCGGAACAACCATTACTCTTACGCGGGGCGATACTTTCATGGCTCAGATTTCCATTACCCAATCAAATGGAGATCCATATGTACCATCCGAAGGGGATTCTGTTCGTTTCGCGATGAAATCCAACTATACGGATGAAGATACTTTGCTGGTAAAAGATATTCCGATTGATACGCTGAAACTGGTTTTGAACCCGGAAGATACAAAAGACCTCGCTTTTGGAACTTATGTGTACGATGTCCAATTGACGAAGGAGTCCGGAGAAGTGGATACGTTCATCACTGCCTCTAAAATTAAAATAACGGAGGAGGTGTGCTGATATGAGCGGTATACGGGCGCTGGATTCGTTAAGCGGAAAAATATCGGGCGAATCTGTTCTGAAAGGGACTCTTTCAGGGATTGAAAGTCTGAATGGGTCAATCTGCGTGACAAGGGAATATGACACTTACTCCGGGGATTATAAGGTCGTTCCCAAAGCATCCGGTTCTCAAATTTTGAACACCGCAAATAAGGTGCTGAAGGAGGATATTTTGGTTACGGAGGTTCCTTATTGGGAAACCAGCAACGAGTCCAACGGCACGACCGCTTATATTGCAAAGGAGGTGGATGCAAATGGCGATCAATAAAGTGATTTACGGGGGCAATACTTTGATTGATTTGACCGGTGACAGTGTTACAAAAGATAAACTGCTGGCCGGTTATACTGCCCACGACAAGAGCGGTGAAGTAATCGAAGGCACTTGCCTGTTTGATGTGGATTCTACGGATGCTACTGCAACCGCTGCTGAAATTCTCAACGGGCAAACAGCCTACGCAAGAGGTAACAAAGTTTCCGGTACCATGAAGAACAATGGGGCCGTTTCCGAGGAGATTACAGACAAAGATTCGGTCTATACGATTCCAATCGGTTATCACGACGGCTCAGGCACGGTACAGCTTGATGCAACTGAAAGGGCTAAGCTCATACCCGGCAATATTAAGAAGGGTGTCAATGTTCTGGGAGTAGAGGGTGACTGTGAACCATCTTCGGACGTTACGGCGCAGGCAAAGACAGCGACGCCTTCTACGGTAAAGCAAACAATCCTTCCTGATGACGGAGTTGATTATCTATCCCAGGTTGTGATAAATCCTATCGCCTACGTTGAGTCTGCTAATTCGGCAGGGGGTACAACGGTAACGATTGCGGGGTGATTAGATGGCTGTAAATAAGGTCGTTTACGGTACAGAAATTCTAATCGACCTCACGAACGATACGGTTACTCCCGATACCTTATTCAAGGGTTGTACCGCACACATGGCAGATGGTACAATAGTTACCGGAACGTTGTTCAGCAATTATCCAGCCGAACAGTGCTTTTACGATACCCTTCAGGATTTGGATGGAAACCGGATTGAAGATATTTCTGGTTCTGCGATAAAGGGTAAAACAGTGTATCGGAAAGTGTAGAAAAGTCGTTTATTTCTTGACTATTCCTACACTTCACCGATGAAAGCATTGAAAACACTGGATTTTTTGTTTCTAGTATAAATTTTCATGGTATCTTCCATAACATGAAATTCAAGCTTATGCAGATTGCTCTCGATATACAATAATCTTTCCAGTGACAATTCTTTTTTGCCCTCTTTAAAGTCAAATTTTCTTTTTATCACGGAATAATTCATTCTATCCATTATGGCATCCATACATTCATTAACTTTATTCTGAAAGTTGGCATTACCCTTTAACAAATACCTAACAACATCTAATCGGTATCCTTCCAGCGAATAATCCACATATGCAGTAACAAATACTATAATTATTTCCCGGCTAATTTTTCTAATCTTCTCAGCTGTCATGATACCATTAATCTTTGTCATGTTAATATCCAAAAACAGAACTTTATACTGCACGATCTCGATCCCCAGCTTTATCAATGCTTCACCGGAGCTATATGTATCTATTTCAAAAACAAAGCCTTTTTCCGTCATATAGCCACAGAGCAGCTCTTTCAGTTCTTCTGTAAAAAGAACTTCATCATCACATATAGCAATCCTGAACATTTATTTTGCCCCCTTCTTACCTATTTAACTTAATAGCAACCAATTCCTATTATTCTATATACTACAAACTTATATATCGGCATGTCTTTCTAATATCTTTATTTTTTTCCTGCTTTCATGGTAAAAAGCGATAAATGACCCACAAAGAAGATTAATGTCTCTTTGCAAATTTTTCTGTAATATAAAAAGAACCCGCACCAACGTAACGGTTGGTGCGGTGTCAAAGCAACGAGGGCATGATGTAGGCTTTCAGCGTTCAATAGTCTTATTGTCATTCAGAAGAACCTACAGTGGAATTCTTAATCTCAGATATGTTGACAAAGTAGATTTTGGAAGGCATCGTTTCAAAACTATCAGGGTCGATATAATCCAAAAAAAGCAATGCATTTCCCTGCGAATCATATGTCATATATGTGATACGATAATTTAAGCCTTTAACATAGAAGCTATTTTCATTTATTTGTCTGGTAACTGAATCCATAACAAAAATCTTATTTTGATAAGCCTCATAGAAAATACTTAATTCATTATTTGCAGAAGTACTCAATGCCTTATATAAAGCAGGAGAGGCCTCAAATACTTGTTTTGATTGTACTTGTTCTGTATCTGTTAGATTTATATTTTGTATTTCAAACAGAGCCCTGGTTATACTGAAATTTTCATAATAAATAAAATTGTTATTCACGTCAAAGTGTGAAACAAGTTGTCGTAATTCATTTTTTTTATCTTCAGATTCTAAGGTATTAGCCGTAATTTCGGTCGTAACATCAAGGGAGGATATATGCGCCAAATTCAAGTCGAATACATCAATATACATTTTAGCCTGATTTTCTCCCTCCATATATAAACGCAACAAATAAAGGCACTGATCATCGGATGATATATGCCTTATGGTCTCGCCGGAATTGGTATCTGGATCAAAATAGTATTCCCGCAATTCGGATACAGATTTATCTCCAATATCATAACTGCTAACAAAACACATTTCCCGCCCCGGTGTGACAATAAATACTCTATCATTAAAAAATGTCATTGAATTATATGGAGAAGTTGCATTTTCCAGCATAACCCCGGTCATAGTGTTGTTCAATAAATCGATGTCATAAAGATAATTTTCTGTCTCATCAAAATTATATGCATTGCCTGTAGTAATGAGCATATATGTATGGTTGTTCTTACAAAACGAATCATAAGTGGCTTCATACACCCAATTTTCAATAGTACCCAATCTTTTATGTTCATCTGTGGAAAAAATATAGTGAAAATATTCCATCACATAAAATTGATTAGTAGAATTTGAAGACAATTTAGAATAGATAAAGCCATCATCTGTTTGAGTGATGGAGCCAAAATGTTCTATATCAGTAATTAAATTCTCATCTTTGTCATAAATTGAAATTGTCTCATTTAAATTTTTTTCTTGCTCAGGTGAACGATTGTTGCTGGATGATATAACCGCACAGCCGGATAACGAAAATATTAGTACACAGACTAATGTTAGTATTCTGAATCGTATTTTCATGTTTTTCCCTTCCCTCGGTTACACTGTAAAAGGCTGAGCAGAATACCTGCTCAGCCGTACGGAAAAGATTACCATACAAGTCGCGTGCATACATTGTAACACTCACTTGCGCTTTTGTTGTAAAAATACGGACAGCCGGCAACCCTGTCCCCCAAAGGATCAGCAATCCGAATATAGGAATAGTCATCATATATTCCATGCACAACCAAGCTGTGTCCGCTAGTGGCATAATACCAATTTGTAGTTTTCGTACCCGAAATCCCCATGGATGCAGGCATTTTGTTAGTTACAATGGTGGAATACAATTTGGAGCACATTCCGTTTTGAGTAAAATCACTCTTTTTTACATATACATAGTAAATCTCATCTTGACGGTCATTTAGGTAGGCCGGTATTTTAGAAGGATCAGTCCCTGTTGTACCTGCAATTTCTGACTGGGTCGGCGAACTGCCAGTAATATACGTCAAAATACTTTTGACTGTTGCGGGAATGCAATAGTTATCAGTTTCCTGCTGATACATTGTAAATGTACCGGGAACCTGTATTAAAGTTCCGGTAGCCCGCGTTGCCGCGTTCCCAGCATATTGAGCAGAGGTAGACTCTTTCGCGGCGATTTTTTGCAAATCGTCTTCTGAAAGGCTTGCCAAGTATTCAACATACTGCTGCTCGGTCAAGACAATTTCACCGCTGATATTGTTTTCGGAATTTGCTTGTACTTTTACACCGATGTGATTTTCCGCAGCAAAAGCTGTTATGCTTAAAGCGAGCAGCATTGTGATAGTTAATATCATACAAATTATCTTTTTCATATAATGTATCCTTTCATGTTTTATTTTTTGTTGCCCCTAACGCGCATAGTCCATGGGCAAATATTATATGAACCATGCGCTTAACAGGAGATTTTAAGCCGCAACCTCCCAAAATGAATAAGAAAATAAATTCTTCGATATACGGCTTTATACAGTATAGTACATCTTATCATAACTCATTCCTCCTGCTCATATTAGACGATAATACATTTCAGCATAAACAGTTCTATTTAAATACCCTTACTCTAAACAGTAGATAAATTCTATATACAGTAATATAATTTGTATATTTCAATTTAAGTGATATAATAATACTTATATTAAAAATAATTTTCAATATCTTTAGCAGAAAATACCCTGATATTTCAGAAAATGACTGTAAAAACATAGCAGACATTCCCGTTTTAAAAACGACTTTTTATTTTGGATCAAGTTGTTTGGCATATAACAAAGTTATATAGGCCGATAGAAAGGAAAAACGCATGAACAGCGCACTATTAACGATAGATGATTTTTCATCTAAAAATACTCCCGAGATAGTAGATTATCTAAACGAAAAAGGAATAAAAGCCATATTCTTCGCAACCGGGCAAAATGTGGAACAATATTATGAGGAAGCGCTTTACGCTGTGAAAAATGGAATGGTTGTGGGCAATCACAGTTATTCTCACCCTGCGTTTTCCACTCTGTCTGTGGAAGAGTGTATCAGAGAAATGGAAAAATGTGAGAATATCCTTACTCAATTATATCAGGACGCCGGCATGGAACGGACGGTTAAGCCGTTTCGGTTTCCCTATGGAGATAAAGGCGGCGGTAACAGGCAGGCTCTGCAGAAGTATCTCAGGGAAAGCGGGTTTCACAAAGTGGATGATACGCAGATTGCATATCCATGGTGGAAAGAAAACAATTTGGATACGGATATAGATACATTCTGGACATTTGATTTCGAGGAGTATAAAATACGTCCGGATTCTGACTTTACCAGGGAATCCGTATGGGAAAAGATGCATGACGCAGATCCCAAAGTCGGAGCGGCTTTATTTGGTGAGAATAACAGACATATCCTTCTATTGCATGCGCATGATGAGACGGAGGAAATGCTGCCGGAATATTATAAAGTGTTTATAGAGCATCTATTGGAAAAAGGTTTAACATTTGAGGAACCTGGATTTCTATAAAATAGAAAAGGATCATTAAATATTTTCCTCTCCTATTTTCAACCCATCCCAAATGTGTTATACTTTTGGACAAGCCATTACAGGCCGGAATTAACACCCAAAACAGGAGGACAGACGGATGGGCAACAAGTATGCAGGCACACAGACAGAGAAGAACCTGGAGGCGGCATTTGCCGGAGAATCTCAGGCGCGTAACAAATACACATATTTTGCTTCCGTGGCAAAGAAGGAAGGGTATGAGCAGATCTCATCCCTGTTTCTGAAAACCGCCGACAACGAGAAGGAACATGCAAAGATGTGGTTCAAGGAGCTGCAGGGCATTGGCAGCACGGCGGACAATCTGGCGGCAGCCGCGGGCGGCGAGAACTACGAGTGGACGGACATGTATGAGGAATTTGCGCAGACGGCGGAGAAAGAAGGATTCCCTGAATTGGCAGCCAAGTTCCGCATGGTAGGCGAGATTGAGAAGCACCATGAGGAGCGGTACCGGGCCCTGCTGAAAAATGTGGAGACGGCGGCGGTATTTGCCAAGAGTGAAGTAAAGGTATGGGAGTGCCGTAATTGCGGACATATTGTGGTGGGTACAAATGCGCCCGAAGTTTGCCCGGTATGCAACCATCCTCAGAGTTATTTTGAGGTACATGCGGAAAATTACTAAAGGACAGGGGCAGCCCTCGGTTAATCACCGGCGGGCTGCTTGTTTTCATGGAAGAAAAGCAGGGCAGGGGGATAGCTATGGCAGAGCAGAACAGCAGAAGGATTACATGGATAGACGGGCTCAAGGGGATAGCCTGCCTGTTGATTTTTACCCATCATTTTTCCCTGGAATACTTCAACGGGGCATACTTCGGAGAGGCAATGGAGTCCAGACTTCCCTTTCGGTTGGATATCCGGCTGTCTTATGAGCCCTATGGGATTCTTACCAACGGGAATTTCTGGGTATGTGTTTTTGTGACCCTGGCGGCGTTTCTGACTGCGGCCGGGGTACTGCGCCAATGCGCCGCGTCCCAGCGGGGGGACTGGCAGGAGAAACTTTCCGGCATGATCATCAAACGCTATGTGAGACTGGCCGTTCCCTGCGGCGCGGCGGGGATTCTGTACTGGCTGCTCCGACAATTTCTTGTCCCCCGGTTCGCCTGTTACCGCGGCCTGGAAAACATACTGTCCTTTGAGAAAATGCTCTGGCACACCTTTGTAAAAATGTGGATTGTGCCGGATCAGGAGGCGCTGGGGCCCTACTGGATGCTGTATATTATTTTCTGGGGAACCTTCATGGCCATTATTCTTTCCCTGGCCACCAGATACACCAAAAAATGGACGCTGCCTTTTTTCTTCGCAATCGCATCCTTGCTTCTGTGGGCCAGGGATGAGTATTATCTCTGCGTGGTGGTGGGCGTGCTTCTGGCATGGCTTATGAACAGCGGGGTTCTGGCGGACAACAGGCGCAACAGGTGGCTGGCGCTGCTTCCTCTGGTGGGAGGGCTTTACCTGGGCGGGTATCCCAGCTACGCCACACCGGTGTTTTTTTACCGATATCTGGGGAAATTATGTCCTTATATTTACGGGGGGAAGGGCATTGCCACCTATCATATCCTGGGGGCGGGACTGCTGATTCTGGGAATCCTTATGAGCGTCCCTGTCCAGAGGGGGCTTTCAGCGAGACCCCTGCGGTGGCTGGGCTCTGTATCCATGGGGGTCTTTGTCCTGCATGTCACCGTAATGCAGTTTGCGGGACGGCCGCTGCGGGACTGGCTTCTGGGGATGGGACTCAGCTATCCTCTGACCGTACTTCTTGTCTTCCTGGCCCTGCTGGCGGTGCTGCTGCCGGCGGCCTGGGGCTATAAAAATTCGGTGGAACGTCTGCTGGAAAAGGGACTTCGGCGGCTTTAATTTCCGTTCTGGTATAAAATGGTTTATTTTCGGGCATATTGATCCTGTATTTGGCGTTAATCGTTGAAAATAAACCAGGAGGATGCAGACATGGAAAACAAATATGCGGGCACACAGACGGAGGACAATTTAAAAGCGGCTTTTGCGGGGGAATCCCAGGCGTACACAAAGTATATGCATTTTGCGGCGTCAGCCAGGAAACAGGGTTATGAGCAGATCGCCGCGCTGTTCCAGGTCACCGCCGACAACGAGAAGGAACATGCCAAGCTGTGGCTGGAGGCGCTGCAGGATATCGGCAGTACCGAACACAATCTCACCGTGGCGGCGGAGGGCGAGAATTTCGAATGGACCGAGATGTATGACGAGTTTGCCAAGACGGCGGAGAAGGAGGGATTTCCCGAACTGGCGGCCAAATTCCGCCTGGTGGCCGGCGTGGAGAAGCACCATGAGGAGCGATACCGCGCCCTGCTCCAGAATGTGGAGACGGCCGCCGTGTTTGAGAAGAGCGAGGTGAAAGTCTGGGTATGCCGCAACTGCGGCCATGTGGTGGTGGGCACCGCCGCGCCGGAAGTATGCCCGGTATGTCTTCATCCCCAGGCTTACTTCGAGATATATGCGGAGAATTATTAAGGGAAGAACTGCCGGTGAGCGGACAACAGGGTAGAAAGCATTCTGCCTGTGTTGGCCGCTTCTGCTGTTTTGCCTTGGGAGGGGACGCAATCACAATGTTGCATAACGCACGTAAAAAGAGGTTCCCGCAGGAACCGCGTCAGGGTATAATCGATTTATGCACAGGGATGCAATGTCTGTGCGGGACAGAGGAGCCTCCGTATAATCCGGGGGCGGATAAGACCGAGGAGGGCAGGGATGACGACCGGCGAAAAGATAGCCATGCTTCGCAGGAGAAAAAATATAACGCAGGAACAGCTTGCGGAAATACTGGGAGTATCGCGGCAGTCCGTGTCCCGCTGGGAGGTAGACCAGGCATTTCCCGAGACGGAGAAGTTGATCCGGCTGGCAGGACTGTTTTCCTGCAGCATTGATTTTCTCCTCAGTGAGGTGCTGGAAGGAAAGAGACAGACGGAGGAGGGGATTTCGGCCGATGCCTGTGCGGCGTTTATCCGGGACTGCGGCTGCTTTTTCCTGGCAACATCAGTGGCGGAATGTCCCAGACTCAGGCCCCTGGGTATGATCTGCTCGGACGGAGAATCGTTATATATTGTCACAGACAGGCGCAAAAGCGTTTGTTCTGACTTGAAGAAGAATTCCCGGGTAGAGTTGGCAAGTTATAATTCCGTCACTGGAAAATGGATTCGGATCAGCGGCCATGCCCAGGAGGATGACACATGTGTCAGCCATGAACTGGCTCTGTCCGAGTACCCCTCTCTGGAACAGAAATATGTGGGAGAGCAGGGGGCGTTTTTAGCAATCTACAGGATACATATGGAAGCGGCAGAAGTATACTGATTAAAAAAAGAACAGGCAGTATTAAAATGGAGGATGAAGGAATGGAGAAACTTACCCATGAAGTGGCAGCGATTTTGACAGAAAGGTTTGGGCAGGACACGGTGATCGCCCTGGCTACCCAGGAAGGGGACAGGCCCAGTGTGCGTAAGGTTGACGGTTACTATGAGGACGGCGCGTTTTATGTGATTACCTATGGCCTTTCGGCCAAGATGCGGCAGATTGCTCAAAATCCCAGGGTGGGTGTCTGCGGAGACTGGTTTTCTGCCCATGGGGAGGGTGTTAATCTGGGCTATTTTGGAAAACCGGAAAACGGGGAGATTGCCGGGAAACTGCGGAAAGCCTTTGCGGCCTGGATTGACAATGGGCATAATAATTTTGAGGACGAAAATACCTGCATTCTGTGTATCCGTCTGACGGACGGCGTGCTGTTTTCCCAAGGGAGAAGATATGACATTGATTTTAGCAGATAGGTTATGCACAGAGGGATTATCCTGCTCTTAATGGGTATCCTAATTCCATGGACAGGAAACAAAATAAAGGAAACGCGAGAAAATTTGACTTTTATGTGCTGTTGTTTTTCCTGCTGGCCTTTGCAGGCTGGCTGTGGGAGGCAGCAATCTATCTGGTGACAAGGCAGACTCTGGTCAACAGAGGGGTGTACTATGGCCCCTATCTGCCCATCTATGGGGTGGGCGGGCTGGCGCTTTGGTTTCTGCTTCAGAGACTGCATCGCAGGCCTTTTGTCACATTTCTGCTGGCGGCGCTGGTGTGTTCCGTGCTGGAGTATGGCGCCAGCCTCCTGCTGGAGTGGAAATGGGGCATGCGCTGGTGGGATTACAGCGGATATTTCCTGAATCTGAACGGGCGCATCTGCCTGCTGGGGGCGGTCTGTTTTGGTTTGGGGGGCATGCTGCTCAACTGCTATCTGCTGCCCAGTTATATGAAGCTGTACCATCGGATCAAACCCGGCTGGCGGCTGGCCCTGTGCGGCGTGCTGCTGGCGGTGTTTATACTGGATATTACCTATTGTGCGGTAAGACCCCACACAGGCCATGACATTGCGTGGTAAATGTCATGGCCTGCGTATTTGCGTAAGAAAGTATTGCTAAATTTCCAGGATTCACATATAATATCTATATCATTATGCGGCAGATCATGGACTGCGGCATTCTATACGACTGGGAAATGTCACAGAGCGGCAGATTTTCCCACAACGCATGTATCGGGATTCGAACGTCTAAGCGGCCGGAGCACCGTTTTTCTCCGGCATGCCGCGTCGGCGGGGAGTCTGCGGAACACATATTCAGGAGGTATTGCCTATGCATTCACCCTTAGAGATCGCCAGAACCTATGTGGACGTCAGCATACATAAAACCCATCTGTCCGCCTTCAAAATGATTATTCTCGGCATGTTTGCCGGAATTTTTATCGGTTTCGCGGGGATCGGGTCCACTACGGCGTCTTCCACCGTTGCCAATCCCTCATTGGCAAAGCTGTTGGGGGCGGTGGTGTTTCCGGCGGGCATGGCCATGGTACTGGTGGCCGGAAGCGAACTGTTTACAGGCAATACGCTGATCATACTGGCCGTTCTGGAGAAGAAGATTCCGGTTTACAAGATGCTGAAGAACTGGTTTTTTGTCTTTACCGGCAATTTCCTGGGAGCCGCACTGGTGGCCTTTGGCGTGGTCTGCGGGCATACTCCCGACCTGTTCAACGGTGACCTGGCGGGCAGCATTGTGGCGGCGGGGGCATCCAGATGCAATCTCAGTTTTTCTGAGGGCCTGGTCCGGGGAATCCTGTGTAATGTGCTGGTGTGTATCGCGGTATGGATGTCTTTTGGAGCCAAGGATATCTCCGGCAAACTGATGGCCAGCTTCTGGCCCATTATGCTGTTTGTGCTGTGCGGGTTTGAGCACAGCATAGCCGATATGTATTTCGGCACGGCGGCGCTGCTGGCCTCCCGGGAGTACGGGATTGCGGCCGAAGGTCTGACGCTGGCCCGCTTTTTCACCAACTGCATCATCCCCGTGACCCTGGGCAATGTGATCGGCGGCGCGGGTATCGTGGGCTGCGGTTACTGGCTGGGCTATCTGCGGCACACGCCGCTGAGTCCTGTATCCAAGGAGGAGGAACAGGAAGAACTGGATATCGCGGAAGAGTATTAAAGACATGTTTATATATGCCATGGGAAGTGGAGCCTGAGAGCAGTATTTCAGGCTCCCTTCTGTTGGTTCTCTGTCGGGCGGAACGAACCTGCCGGAACAGGGGCTGCGCAAAACATATGATATGCGAGAGGGATTGCCATGTACAATATCGGAATTTGCGATGATGAACAGGCTTTTGCCATGGAACTTGAGGAAATGATCGGGCAGTATGCCCGGGAGACCGGCACGGAGATCCGTACCACCCTGTTTCAAAACGGCAGGGAATTGATCGACAGTGAAAAGATGGAATTGGATCTGATTTTTCTGGATATCCAAATGGATGTGATGAACGGCCTGGAGGCGGCGAAGCGGATCCGGGAGAGAGACGGGAAGGTGGGCATAATCTTCCTGACTTCTTTGACTAAGTACGCACTGGCGGGTTATGAATACCAGGCGGTAAACTATGTCGTCAAACCCATAAAATATGTGCGCCTGAAGCGGGAACTGGACCGATGGCTGGAGACCTGCAGGCGGGAAGACAAAAAGTATATCCTGGTGACCAACGAGGACGGACGTCACCGTGTGGATCTGTGCAGCCTTCGTTATCTGGAGACTTATAACAGAAATGTAAAGATGCATACGGACGGAGGGGAGATCATTTCCTACAAGAAGATGAAAGAGCTGGAGGAGGAACTTAAGGACGCTCATTTCATCCGCTGCCATTCCGGTTACCTGGTGAATCCGTTTTTTGTGAAACGGGTGGGAAAGCTGGAGATTACGCTGACGGACGGGGAGATCATACCCATCAGTCAGCCGAAACGTAAGATGGTGATGGAAAAGCTGACCGACTATTGGGGGGACAGATTGTGAGGAAGCATTTTGTGGTTTGCTGGGGGGAGAGATTGGAATGGAGGAAATAATCGGATTTCTGGACAAGTTTAACTATGTACAGGGAACGGCCCATATCCTTCTGGCATATTTCGCCATAGCTGCTTTTGTTCCTCTGAGAAAGCACTGGATTCCCAGACTGTTGGTGCTGCTGCCCTATTGGTTTATCATTGCACTGCCGATTTATCTGGATGATCCATGGAATATTTCCCTGGGACTGCTGGGCTTCGGCCTGTGTATATTTGTCTTTTATTCGGGCAAATGGGAGAAAAAACTGGCGGCCGTACTCATCTTCTATCCCATGATTGTGGCGGTCAATTTTTTACAGTACAATGTGTCCGGCGATTTGTTCTTTGCCTTCAGCCATGCGCCCAATCCTGTCTATGATCAGGCGGACCGCCTGATCAACTGGAGTTCGGAGATTTTACTGATGAATTGGGTGTTTTACTTTCTGTCCGAAACGACCCAGGTACTGTTCTGGATGGGCGTTTTGCTTTTTATGAGAAGGAAGAAACGGCAGATTGCCTCTGTGGAGATCGAGAGGAGAACCTGGCTGATTGCGGACATTATGATGCTGGTTTCCACGATTGCGGTTTTTACCACCATCCTTTTTGTCAATCAGGCTAATTATGTTGTGTATCCGCTTTTTGTGGTGATCATACTGGGGGCTTTGGTAGGCGTCTCTCTTGTTGCCTATATGAGCCAATCGGAGCAGATGGCCCGGGAGGCACAGCGGCTTTCTCAACAATTCGCCTATTACGAGGAAAAGCTGAAGGCGGAGGAGAAGGTGAGAAGCCTGTATCATGACATGAAGAACCATCTGCTGCTGTTGGAGAAACAGGACAGCCGGGAGGCCAGGGAGATGGCGGCGGATCTGCGCCGGCAGATTGCCGGGTATGAGGACTATGTACATACGGGGAACGATTTTCTGGATATTATTCTCCGGGACAAGGCTCGGCAGGCCAAGGAAAACCAGGTGGATTTTTCTGCCGCGGTTCATTTCGAGCAGGGGGGATTTATGGAACTGATGGATATCAGTACGATCTTCGGTAATGCGCTGGACAATGCTCTGGAGGCAAGTCTGAAACTCCCCCCGGAGCAGCGGCTGATCACGGTGAAAGCGGAGCGCGTGAGGGATATGCTGTCCGTTGTACTGGAAAACAATTGTGTGCCGGAAGAGGCAGATATTGACAGGACTTCCAAAAAAGACGACTTTCTGCACGGCTTTGGGATCAGGAATATCAAAAAAGCAGTGGAGAAGTACGCCGGCCAATGTCTGATCCGCCAGGAGAACGGATGTTTCCAAATAAAGCTGCTGCTGCCTCTGCCCCAGTGATATGCATTGTATCGCCGGGGCGCAACCGTTTTCGGGGTTTATACAGATACTGCCGGCCGGATGCTGCTCATCTGCCGGTCCTGAAGATAAAAAGACAAATTATACTATAAGGGGTATCGCTTATAAGCAATTCTGCATAAAGCGATACCCTGTTTTATTGATTTAATCATTCTTCATTTAGTAAATAGCCCAAAATGATAAGCAATATATCTATAAAATACAAATCTAAATCGTTTTCTATTCAACAATCTGCATAATTAGCTTGACAAATCCCAAAGGAGAGTATATTTTTAATATATAAGCTATCTGAGAAGAAAGGACGAGTCAAGATGAAAAAAGCAAAGACAAAGCAGGAAACCATTTCGGATAAACTTTATTATCCGTTTCGGATCGCAATCCTGATATCGGTGATCTTTCTTTTTATTCCCGCCTTAAATCCGGTGCGTATCAGCGGCATGATCAACAGGAATCTGTCCTTATTCACATCGGGTATTTCCTATTCCGCCCTGACAGCGGAGTTTGGACGTGCGCTGAAAAAAGAGTGGGTGATGGAGTCCTCCCTGCGGATTCTGTATGGATCCGCACTGGTGATCTGCCTTGGCATCGCCGCCAATATTGCCAGCGGATGTATGTCACTGGGCAATCATAAGCTGAAGAAGCTGGGCAACCTGATTTCGGTAATCGGTTGCGCGGCGGAACTGGCCGGCATGGCGGGCACTTATATGGCCTATGGGCAGTTGTCCCAGACCAGCAAGCCGGACCGGGTGGAGCCCATGTTTGCCTCCGGCTTCTGGCCTGCTGTGATTATCTTTGGCATGGTGCTGGTGCTGGCTCTGGCACAGATCGCGCTGTTGGCCGGGAGCACCACCGAGAAAAAGTTTGCCATGGAGTCCAAATACAAACTGTTCCTGCTGTTTTTGCCCTTTATCGCTCTGATTACAGTGTTTGCCTATCTGCCGCTCACGGGCTGGCGTTATGCCTTCTTTGATTACAAGGCCGGTGATACACTGTCCATGGAAAAGTTTGTAGGATTTAAATGGTTTCAGGAACTGGTAAAGAATAAGGCAACGGTCAGGGACATTGCCAATACCATGAAGAACACCCTGGCCATGAGCGGCATCGGTATACTGACCAGCTGGATGCCCATGGTGTTCGCAATCTTCCTATGTGAAATGAAAAACCTGAGATTCCGCAGGTTTGTGCAGACTTTCACCACGGTTCCCAATTTTATAAGCTGGGTTCTGGTATATGCCATCGCATTCTGTATCTTTTCCACTGACGGATTCCTGAGCAGCATGTTTGTCAACATGGGTATCTGGGACGAGGGCAGAAATCTGTTGATGAACGGTGACCACATGTGGATTAAGATGTGGGCATGGGGCACCTGGAAGGGAATCGGATGGAGCGCCATCATATATATAGCCGCCATCTCCGGCATCGACCAGCAGTTATATGAGGCCGCCACCGTGGACGGCGCGGGAAGATTCCAGCGGATGTGGCACATCACGGTGCCGGGCCTGCTCCCCACTTTCTTCGTGCTGCTGCTGATGTCCGTGGCCAACATACTGAGCAACGGCATGGAACAGTATCTGGTGTTCGAGAATGCCACCAATACCTCTTCCATCATGGTGTTGGATCTGTATGTATATAAGTTGGGTATAGGAAAAGGCTCCATTCCGCTGACCACGGCGGTGGGCATGCTGAAATCTGTGATCAGCGTGATCCTGCTGTTTGGCGCTAACGGCATTTCCAAGCTGCTGCGGGGGGAGAGTATCATATAACCCGCCGCCGGCAAAGATCCCGGCGCGATATGGTGGAAGGGTAAAATCTTGAAACATTTTATAAAGAGGTGGGAATATGGCTAAAACAGCGCAGGAAAAAGCGGATTTGAAAGCTGAAAAGAGATATGAGAAAACCCATAAGCATAAATACAGGATTAAGATCGGAGATATTGTATTCAGCATATTAAACTATCTGGTATTTGGTTTGTTTACGCTGGCATGCATTTTCCCCTTTTACTATCTGTTCATCAATACCATCAGTAACAATGACCTGGTGATAAAGGGACAGATCAACTTTATTCCCCGGGGGATTCATTTTGGGAATTATATGTCCCTGCTGAACGTGGGGGATCTGTCCACCGCATTTATGGTTTCCATGTCCAGAACCATTCTGGGAACGGCTCTTATGGTGGCGGCTTCGGGGCTGGTGGGGTATCTGGTCACCAAGAAGGAAATGTGGGGGAGGAAGTTCTGGTATCGCTTCCTGATAATCACCATGTACTTTAACGCCGGCCTCATCCCTGTATTTCTGAACATGCAGATGCTGGGACTGACCAACAGTTTCTGGGTATATATTATTCCCGGCATCGTGGCGCCTTACAATATCATACTGGTCAAGACTTACATAGAGTCCATTCCGGCGGAACTGGAGGAGAGTGCCTCCATGGACGGGGCCTCTTATATGACGGTGTTCCGCAAGATCATCTGGCCTCTCAGTAAGCCCATTCTGGCCACCATAGCGATCTTCGGCGCCGTGGGGAACTGGAATTCCCTCACGGACTCCCTGATTTACATGCAGTCAGCGCCCAAACTGTATACCTTACAGCACAGGTTGTATATCTATCTGAATCAGGCATCCAACCTGAGCGCCCTGATGCAGTCCGGCGGTGCCGTCAGCGATGCGGCAATCCAGTCGGCCCTGAGCGGTAAGGTAATCAAATATACAATTTCCATGGTGACGGTGATCCCCATTTTGATGGTATACCCATTTATGCAGCGGTATTTCGAGAAAGGCATTATGCTTGGGGCTGTAAAAGGGTGACGAAAGGCAAAACCTGCTGCAATTCCGCAGTGGTTTAGCAATAGAGTAAGGAGGATTTTATTATGAAAGCAAAGAAAATTATGGCGCTGTGCATGGCGGCCATGATGACATTGTCATTGGCGGCATGCGGCAGCAACCCGACCACCGGAGGAGGGTCCGAAGCTGACACAGGTAGTCAGAGCGAACCGGCTTCCAGTGGTAATCAGGAGAGCAGCGAGCAGAGTGCTCCTGCGGACCAGAGCAGTGAGGAAGGCGGCGCGTCAGAGCCGGCGGCAGAGGTGGATCTGTCGGATGTCATTCCCACGGAGACCGTTACCCTTGACGTGTATGATCAGCTGGCCAACTATTCCGGTGAGCAGATTGGCTGGTTCGGCCAGGTCATGCTGGAGAAATTCAATGTAAAACTGAATATTATCCCGGAGGCGGAAGGTACTTTCCAGACCCGTATGGAGTCCGGCAATCTGGGGGATCTGGTAATCTGGGGCAATGATTCCGACCAGTATCTGCAGGCCATTGAGAAGGGCATGCTGTTTGACTGGAACGAGGATGATCTGCTGGAGGAGTACGGCCCTTACATCAAGGAGCATTTCACGGCGGCACTGGAAAAGAACCAGACGATATCCGGAGGCACTCTCTACGGATTCGGTCATGATATGGCACAAAACGCCCAAGAACGTCAGGAGATGATGTATGAGTGGGATTTGCGCTGGGATCTGTACAAGGAATTGGGCTATCCTGAAATCAACAATCTGGACGATATGGTGGAAGTGCTGGCGCAGATGAAGGAGATCTGCCCCACGGATGATAACGGTAAGACCACCTATGGCGTGTCCCTGTTCAATGACTGGGACGGCGATATGGTAATGTTTGTAAAGGGAACCGCAAGCGCTTATTATGGATATGATGAGTTTGGATTCGGCCTGTACAATCCCACAGACCAGACTTTCCATCCCTGCCTGGAGGAGAACGGACCTTATCTCACCTGCCTGAAGTTCTACAACACTCTGTACCAGAGAGGGCTGCTGGATCCGGATTCCCAGACCCAGAAGTTTGACGGCATGACAGAGGACTATCAGAACGGAACGGCTTTCCTGAACGTGTTTAATTTCCTGGGTTCTGCGTCATACAACAGTGAGGCCCATGCGGCGGAAGGCAAGATGATGGCTCCCTGCCCTCCCAAGGAGGCAACCCCGATCTGCTATGGACAGAATATTTATGGCGGCAACAGACCCTGGACCATCGGTTCCAAGACGGAATATCCAGAACTGTGCATGGCCATCATCAACTGGCTGTCCACTCCCGAGGGACGCATGACGGCCGAATACGGCCCCGAAGGCGTGTGCTGGTACTATGACGAAAACGGTAAGACCTGCTTCACCGATCTGGGAAGAACTGCCAAGCTGGACGGCAAGACCCAGATGACGGATGGCTATTCCGGAACCTTTGAGGACGGTAACTTTAAGATGAACAATACCACATGGGGTATTGATGCCGAAAATCTGGATTCCAACGGTGATGTGTTCAACTACAAGAAATGGGATTGCAATGCGGCGGAGGCCAGTTCCGAGATCGAAGCCGACTGGAGAGCCTACAACAATGCCACCACCTTTGACAGCCTGTTTGACAACTGGAATTACAGGCTTGCTCCCGGCACCATGTATTCGGCTACGCCCAGGAGCGAAGAATTGGATCTGATCTGGCAGCAGGTGGCAACCTGTATCAAGAACGGTTCCTGGGAAGCAATCTATGCCAAGGATGACGCGGCATTTGATTCCATCGTGGCCAACATGATCTCCCAGGCCAAAGAGTATGGCTATGAACAATGTGTGGAGTTCCAGGAGAACGAAGCCAAGCTGAGAGCGGCCGCTGAGGACGCCGCTATGAGTGCGCAGTAATTCCGAAAGCATGGCAAGTAGCAAAATAACAGGGGGCTGTCTGCAAGGGCAGCCCTCTTGTTTCCTGCTTACTTCCTTTTGTGGGTTTCCTAATCATAAGAAATAAAAGAAAGGTATGTGGCGGTTATGAAATTTTTCAGTGTGGACAGTCCTCTGTACCGATTTCTTTCCAAGCTGCTGGATGTGATACGGTTGAATTTTCTGTGGATCCTTTTCAGCATTCCGTTGGTAACCATAGGTGCTTCTACGGTGGCGGCGCTTTCGGTTGCTCTTAAGATGGCGGACGATGAGGAGGGTTATATCGGGAGGAGTTTTTTGAAGGCGTTTAGGGAAAACTGGAAACAGGGAACGGTGCTGGGGTTGATTACATTGGTTGCGCTCTATGCCATTTACCTGGATTTCCAGTTCTTTGAGGCTCTGGAAGGGAATCCCATGATTTTTCTGTTGGTGGGAATCCTCTCTATTGTGGTGGTGGTCTCGGCGCTTCTGTACGCCTATCCCCTGGCAGCAAGGTACGAAAATACATTGTTCCGAACCATACAGAATTCCATCGATATTACCCGCAGATATGTGGGAAGGACGCTTTTTCTGGTATTTGTACTGTCTTTGGAATTCCTTCTTTTTCAGTTTAACCAAACCATGATGTTTTTTGCCATTCTGCTGGGTCCCGGGTTTATGATTTACACCTTGGCCGCGTTCAGCAAAAAGACGTTTCTGCTAATAGAAAAGGAGAACGGTACGCCTCAGGATCCTCAGAACAAAGAGTAGGCGCCCAGGCGTGAGAAAAAACTTGACAAAGCCGGATTTTGTGGTATGATTCTAAATACGGTCAAATTGCAGATGCGAATGGCTTGCATCTGCGGCAATAAATGAATTTCAGCAGGGATTGAGCGAGAGGGCAGGGCGGACAGAATATGTGGGATATTATATTGGACAGCGTGCTGGACACGGCAAAGTTACTACCCTTTTTGCTGTTGACTTATATCGCCATGGAATATCTGGAGCACAGGGCCGGCGCAGCCACGGTAGGGCTGGTGCGGCGGGCCGGAAAATGGGGGCCTGCCATCGGCGCGGCGGCGGGCGTTGTGCCCCAGTGTGGGTTCTCGGCAGCGGCTTCCGGCCTGTATGCGGGAAGGGTGATCAGCTTGGGAACTCTGTTGGCCATCTTTCTCTCCACCTCGGACGAGATGCTTCCTATCCTGGTCTCGGCCCATGCAAGCCCTCTGCTGATCGGGCGAATCCTGGGCTTCAAGGTGGCGGCGGGGCTGGCGGCCGGTTTCTGCGTAGACCTGTGCCGCAGGGGAAAAACGGAGGAGCGGGAGCATATTCATGAATTGTGTGAACATGACCACTGCGGCTGTGAGAAGGGGATTGTGAAATCCGCGCTGCTGCACACGGCGCAGATCGCCCTGTTTATTCTGTTTATTAACATTGTTCTCAATCTGCTGCTGACCTGGGCCGGCCCGGAGAACCTGAGCCGCTGGATCTGGAACAAGCCGGTGGCGGGACAGTTCTTGTCCGGGGCCCTGGGGCTGATCCCCAACTGTGCCTCTTCTGTGGCCATCACCCAGCTTTATCTGGAGGGGGCCATGAACTTCGGGGCCATGATCAGCGGGCTGCTGGCCAACACGGGGGTGGGCCTGTTGGTGCTGTGCAGGGTAAACCGCCATAGAGGGGAGAACCTGAGAATCATTGCTCTGCTCTATGGAATCAGTGTGGCGGGTTGGCGCGTGGCAGGTCTGCTGCCCGGAGTGTAGAGGCGTGTTCCAAACACCGATTGACGCGGTAATATGGGTACGGCCCGTATTACCCTGGGAAAAGGAAAGTATGGATAAACGGGATTATCCTGCCGGTATTAAGTGGACCCGGCAGCGCAGAGATGTATATCAGGTGCTTTCGGAGGCAGGGGAACCCCTCAGCGCCCTGCAGATTTACCGGCAGCTGGAGGAGACCGCCGGGCAGTCCGGTTATGCTTTATCCACCGTATATCGGATACTCGCGGCTTTTGAGGAGCATGACATGCTTCGGAAAAGCAGTTGGATGGGAGAGGATACGCTTTTGTATGAACTGGACAGGGGCGATCACACCCACTATGCCCTTTGCTTGGACTGCCGCAGGCGGGTCCCCCTGGAAAATTGTCCTTTTAAGCAGATCCATGATCATTTGCCCGGGCTGCCCGGAGATTTTGTGGTGACAGGGCATAAATTGGAACTCTATGGGTATTGTAAGGAGTGCAGGGCGAAACATATGGATGACGGGCAAATATAATAACAGCAATTCCGGGGAGATGGTTTTTCTCCAGGTAGAGGCTGGACGCAATATAGAATGGAGGCAGATATGTCATACGAAAAATACCAGAATGCTTTAAGCGCCGGAAGAAGAGAATACCGTGCCTGCCTTTTGAAAGGCGGATACCCCTATCTGCCAGCTTTAGATGAAACCCTGTCTTTCGCTCAGGTGGAATATGAGGTGAACCTGGGTGTGTGCGAAGTACCCATGGAACTGATCGTAGGTACCAAGACCAAGGGACGCACCAATTCCTTCGCCGCTAATTATATGCCCCTTTTGGATGCTTCCTCCGAATTTGCCACCAAATGGATTCGGTTGTATACCATGCTGGAGGAGGAGGGCCTTAGAGACCCGGTGAAGGTCTATGAATTTATGAATCGGTTTTATGTGCAGGAGGGCAACAAGCGGGTCAGCATTTTGAAATTCCTGAATGCTTACAGCATTCCCTGCTCTGTTATACGGATCGTGCCCAAGCGCACGGATGCCAGGGAAAACGAGATTTATTATGAATTCCTGGATTTCTATGATATTACGGGTCTTAACAATGTGAATTTCAGCGAGAAAGGGCGGTTTGCCAAACTGCTGGCCCAGGTGGGCACTCCCAAGGGAGAGAAGTGGAGCTATGACGACCGCATAGAATTTGATTCCGTATTTTTCCATTTCCGAAACGCTTTTGAGGCGAAGGGAGGCAGCAAACTTCCCATTACGGTGGGAGACGCTTTCCTGGCCTTTATCACGGTGTTCGGCTACCAGGAGACCCGGCAGAAGACGGAACAGGAAATCAAGAAAGACCTTTCCAAGATCTGGGATGAATTCCTGGTGTTGACCGACGAACAGTCCATTGAACTGCTCATGGATCCTCCCAAGGAGGAGGTGTCCCACAATCTGTACAGAAACCTGCTGAATCTGGTTCTGCCTGACAATGCCAGCCGGGTGAAGATCGCTTTCTTATATGAAAAGGATCACAGGTCTTCCAGCTGGACTTACAGCCATGAACTGGGACGGCTGTATCTGGAGAATGTGTTCCCGGGCCAGGTGGAGACCAAGGCGTTTGAGAACATCGTAGCGGGCGAAAACGACCTGGAGAAGATGGAGCAGGTGATTAAGGACGGCTACAATGTGCTCTTTACCACCACCCCGGTGATGATCCCTGCCAGCCTGAAGATTGCGGCCAATCACCCGGATGTGAAAATATTGAATTGCTCCCAGAATATTTCCCATCCCACTCTGCGCACTTATTATGCCAGAATGTACGAGGCGAAGTTCCTGGCCGGGGCCATCGCCGGTTCCATGACCACCACCAACAAGATTGGTTATATTGCCAATTATCCCATATATGGTATGGCGGCGAATATCAACGCCTTTGCCTTGGGCGCAAGGATGGTAAATCCCCACGCCAGAGTCTATTTGGACTGGAGCACTTTAAAGGATCGGAAAGTCAGGATCACCGATGATCCCGAGATCAACTATATCATGGATCAGGATATGAGGTCACCGGGCAAGACTACCCGGCATTTCGGTCTCTATTGCATCAGTGGGGAGACGCCGGACAATCTGGCCATGACCACCTGGCATTGGGGAAAATTGTATGAAAAGATAGTCCGCATCATATTGAACGGCACATGGAAAGAGGAGACCGATGGGGTGGGCAACAGAGCCATCAATTACTGGTGGGGCATGTCCTCCGGCGTGGTTGACCTGATCTGTTCTCAGGATCTGCCCCAGGGTACCAAGCAGCTGGTAAGCCTTCTGCGCAACAATATCTGTTCGGATGCGCTGGTTCCGTTTTACGGTGAACTGTGCGCCCAGGACGGGACCGTTATGAACAAGGCGGATCAGGTCATTCCCCCCAGGGATATTATTACCATGGACTGGCTGGTGGAAAACGTGGTGGGAAGCATCCCCAATATAGCCGATCTTACCGAAGAAGCCCAGGCAGTCACAAAGATGCAGGGGCTGGGAAGAACAGGGGCGTCCGAGATCTGACGTCTTACATACAATGGAAAAGGGAAGAGGGAGCGTCTGATGAGAATTTTGGCAATCGCTGACCAGGAATCTCCGCTGTTGTGGGATTATTTTGATAGAAGTTATCTGGAGGGGATCGACCTGATCCTCTCCTGTGGGGACTTAAAACCCCAGTATTTATCTTTTCTGGCAACATTTGCCCATGCGCCCATTCTCTATGTGCATGGCAATCATGACGACCGCTATGAAGAGACCCCGCCCGACGGCTGTATCTGCATTGAGGACAAGATCTATATACACAATGGCGTTCGGATTCTGGGTCTGGGTGGTTCCATGCGCTATAAGCCCGGTGCGCATCAGTATACTCAGTTTCAGATGCGCAGGCGGATATGGAAACTTTGGTGGAGTTTAAAATACAGGAAGGGTTTCGACATTTTGCTGACCCATTCGCCCGCCTATCAGTTTAATGACGGTGAGGATTTACCTCACAGGGGGTTTGAGGCATTCCGTGATCTTCTGGACAAATATAAGCCTGCTTTTTTTATCCACGGACATGTGCATATGAATTACGGAAGAACGTTCCCGCGTACATCTTCCTACAATGATACGCAGGTAATCAACGCATTTGAAAAGTATATTTTTGATATTGATCTATAGGAAAAAGCATAGACAAAAATTGTGAAATTTTTTTGAAAAAATACTTGCATTTCTGTAAACCATATGATATTATATCACTTGTGTTAAGGAAACAAGAACAAATCCTTTGAAAGCGCACCGCTAGCTCAGTTGGTAGAGCACCTGACTCTTAATCAGGGTGTCCAGGGT
>OFGF01000016.1_pt1 | contig 152641 bp, 141 predicted proteins | sample 1521711 | NCBI WGS metagenome assembly OFGF01 (sample SAMEA3504092, study PRJEB24116) | mouse gut metagenome | biome: mouse gut; feature: mouse-associated habitat; material: faeces | place: Denmark | collected 2011 | reverse complement strand
TATCTGTTCAGCAGACCTTCAAATGCTTTGCCGTGTCTTGCCTCGTCTTTTGCCATTTCATGTACAGTGTCATGAATTGCATCCAAGTTCTGTTCCTTTGCCATTTTAGCCAGATCTTTTTTACCTTGGGTGGCACCGTGTTCAGCAGCTACGCGCAGTTTCAGGTTTTCTTCTGTGGATGGGGTTACAACTTCACCCAACAGTTCTGCAAATTTTGCAGCATGTTCTGCTTCTTCATAAGCAGCTTTTTCCCAATACAGGCCGATTTCAGGATAACCTTCTCTGTGAGCTACACGAGCCATTGCCAGATACATCCCAACTTCGGTGCATTCACCGGTAAAGTTGTCGCGCAGACCTTTTACGATTTCAGGGTCAATCCCTTCGCAAATTCCTACTTTGTGTTCGTCAGCAAACACTAATTTTTCTCCAGCTTCCTGTTCAATGAATTTTTTAGCTTTGCAAATAGGGCATTCTGCTGGAGCTGTTTCTGCTTCAGTGGTCCAACCGCATACTGCACATACATACTTTTTCATAATAAAACCTCCATTAATTGATATTTTATTTTTTATAAACAAACTGCCATATTTTAGATACAGTTTATCCTTCATATTTTTTATTCCATCTTTCCAACTGTTTTCCTGCCAAAATAATGGATTTCTTACATTTTTCCTGCTTTTTTCATTTCTTCCACATACTTTTGTGGAGCTACTTCATCAAAAGGCCAGGAAATATTTATCATCTCACGGCACTGTGGACATTCTTTCGGAGCTTCTTCTGCCACAATGGTATATCCACATACAGAGCAGACAAAGGTTTTCAGTTTTTCCACTTTTGCTTTATTCGCCAATAGTTCATCCACATATTTCTGTGGTGCAACTTCATCAAAAGGCCAGGAAATGTTCATCATTTCACGGCATTGTGGACATTCCTTCGGAGCTTCTTCTGCCACTAGCGTGTATCCGCACACAGAACAAACAAACCGTTTTACTTTGTGGTCAACCAATTTCTCTGCTAAATCTTCTGCCTGTTTCTTGGAAGCCACCTCGTCAAAAGGCCAGGAAATATTCATCATTTCACGGCACTTCGGACATTCTTTTGGAGCTTCTTCTGCCTCTACAGTATAACCACATACAGAACAGACAAACTTTTTCATCGTCATATACCTTCATCCTCCAAATCATTGCACAAAATTCAAAAAGACATTTCTGTCTTGTCCTTTATTTTATACCCGCGAATTCTTTGAAGCAAACAGAATTTTCAGAAAAAATTGCGAAATATTTTGCAAAATAAAAAATTCCCTACCGCCCCTGTTTTTTCTAGCATCTTCATGCTATAATTTTGCAAGAAGGTATATACTAGTATTGAAAATTTTTAACAGGAGGGTTTTACATGCCAACAGAAAAAGATACCTGGGATTTGACCCAGATGTTCGAAAATACGGAGAAATGGCGTGATGGTCTGGAAAAAGCCAAAACGCTCACTCAAAACCTTGCAGCTATGCAGGGCACGATCACAAAAAGCGCTGACAATCTCTACCGTGCGCTGCAGACCAACGACCAGTTGGGAGAAACCTTGACTGCCCTTTTTGTGTACGCCAAAATGTATTTTGACCAGAATATGTCCAACGGTGAAGCCAAAGATCTGTACGAAACTGCAGACAGCGTATATACTGCCCTGGCGGAACAGATTGCATTCTTGGAGCCGGAATTGCTGGGGCTCACACCGGAAATTTTTGCTGATTATATAGCACAAAAGCCGGAGCTGAAGCTGTATCAATTTCTCATGGAAGGCTTGTTTGAACAGAAGGAACATATTTTCAATCAGCAAATAGAAGAAATCTTGAGTAAAATGGGTTCTCTGGGCAATTCTTTTGAAAAAATTTATGATGACCTCAGCGTCAATGATATCCACTATCCCGAATTGACCACGCCGGAAGGCAATACCATCGAGGTTAATAACAATAATTATCAGGTGGCCCTGATTCACGAAGATGCTCAATTCCGTGCCGAGTATTTTCAAAAGCTCTTAGGCGTTTACAAACAACACATCAATACCATCTGCTCTGCCTATTACGGCTCTGTAAAAAATGATGTGTTCATCGCCAAAAGCCGCAAATACCCATCTGCACGGGCTATGGCGCTTTCTGGCAATCATATTCCCGAAGAAGTATACGACAATCTCATCGCCACTGTGCGCAAAAATGTAGCGCCACTACAGGAATATGTCACTCTGCGCAAAGAGGTATTGAGTCTGCCGGAAATTCATTTCAGTGATCTCTTTGTGCCGCTAGTGCCGGGAATCGACCGCACCTACACCTATGAAGCAGCACAGCAAATCGTGCTGGAAGCGACCGCTGTGCTGGGCGAGGACTATACTGCTGTGTTAAAGGAAGCCTTCAGCAATCGCTGGATTGACGTGTATCCTGCAAAGAATAAAGCTACCGGTGCTTATGCTATTCATTCTTACGGCTATCATCCCTTTTCCCTGCTGAACTTTACCGGCACATTAAATGATGTATTCACCATCGCCCACGAATTGGGACACGTGATGCACAGCTACTACAGCAACAACAACCAGCCTTATGTCTATTCGGATTATTGCATTTTCACAGCAGAGGTAGCTTCCACTGTCAACGAACAGCTGCTTTTTGATTATCTGTATAAGCACAGCAAATCTGACGCTGAAAAAGCACTGCTTCTGTGCAACCAATTGGATAACATTCGTTCTACCCTGTACCGTCAATCCTTATTTGCCGACTTTGAAAATCAGACGCACCAGATGGTGGAACAAGGCCAGCCGTTGCTGCCAGAAGTACTATGCAAAAATTATCGCCAGTTGTATGAAATCTATCACGGTGAAGATTTTGTCATTGATGATGTATTGAGCTGCGAATGGGCTCGTATCCCTCATTTTTATCGGGCGTTTTATGTGTACCAATATGCTACTGGCATTTCCGCTGCGGTGAGCATTTCCAAAAAGATCCTTTCCGGTGAGCCGGATGCCGTAGCTCATTACCGCCACTTTCTCACCTGCGGTGGCTCCGACTATCCCATCAATCTACTGAAGATTGCCGGTGTTGATATGGCCAGTCCACAGCCCATCGAAGATACTTTACACTATTTCCAGGAGCTGCTGGATGAACTGAAACCGTTGCTCAAAAAATAGCTGTGAAAATTGTGCCCTTCTAATCACAAAAAAGAGGATGGAGAAACATTTATACTGTTTTTCCATCTTCTTTTTATGTATGTGCCCTCTAAGCAGCATTTCTCTATGTGAAAATACATTTCTCCAACACTAGCTATTTTCTGCCTGTCTGTTCGCCTATTGCGCAATATGCCTTACTATGGCCCCTTTACATTCTGAAAAATTGTACTATTTCCTCGCCTGCATAAATCAAAACGTGAAAGGCAATAACTAATCTCATCACAGGAATTGCAAGCGGAGGGAATTGACATGGCTTTTATGTGTAAAGTTGAAATCTGTGGTGTAGATACATCCAAACTACCAGTTTTAAAAAATGATCAGATGGTTGCCTTGTTCCGGCAATACCAGGCCGGTGATGATGCAGCCCGTGAACAGCTCATTCACTGTAACCTGCGTCTTGTACTGAGTGTACTGCAGCGTTTTTCCAATCGCAACGAAAATGCTGACGACCTGTTTCAGGTAGGCTGTATTGGTCTGATGAAGGCAATTGATAATTTCGATTTGGGCCAAAATGTGCGATTTTCTACTTATGCCGTGCCCATGATTATCGGTGAAATTCGTCGCTATATCCGCGACAACAATCCCATTCGTGTCAGCCGTTCTCTGCGGGATATTGCTTACAAGGCGCTCCAGGTGAGAGAGCAGCTCACTGCCCAGCGCGGACAGGAGCCTTCTATTGAGGAGATTGCCAAAGTCTTGGAACTGGCACCGGAAGATGTCACATCAGCATTGGATGCCATTCAAGATCCTGTTTCCCTCTATGACCCAATTTATAATGACGGCGGCGACCCCATTTATATTATGGATCAGATTTGCGATACCAAAAATACCGACTTTCAATGGTTGGAGAATATCGCCATCAAACAGGCGCTGAACAAATTGACGCCCCGCGAACAAATGATTATCGACATGCGTTTTTTCCAAGGTAAAACGCAAATGGAGGTCGCGGATGAAATCGCCATCTCCCAAGCGCAGGTAAGCCGCCTGGAAAAAGGCGCACTACAAACCATGCGCAAATACGTATAAAAAAAGTAGTCACTTCAAATAAAGTACATCTTTTTGTCAGAGGAAATATGGCTTTCCCATACTCATATTTCCTCTGATTTCCACATCCGCGTGATTCATAGGCGCAAAAATTCATCTAATCTGGTTGTCGTTCGTCCCCTTTTGTCGCAAATATTATGCCTTCTTGATAATCAATCATCTCTCTATGCTTGAACGCATTTCGTAATATTTTTTTCTATTTCCCTAACTGGGCGGCAAAGATCTGGCTCCACTGTTCCACGGGCACGGTGTATCCGTCTGGATTTTGATAAAAATATACCTTGGCCATGCGGTTGCCGTCCACCAAAAGCAGACGGGGATAGGGCTCGGCCAGCTGAGCGTCGCTATAAGCCAGGGCGTAGTCCACATCCAGCTCCGGCAGCGCCAGAATTTGATAGTCTTCGCCCAGGCGTTTCTGGGCCAAATGTTCATATTCTCGAGCCAGGGCGCGGGCAATCCAAGGCCAGTGGGTTTCATAATAGATTACTGATAAGCTGCCCTGTAATTGCTGCCCGTCTATCAGACACAACGTGCCCTCCTGCTGCAGATAATACACCTGCGGCGCCAGCCAGTCCGGCTTTTCTTCTATATGGCTGCCGCTTGCTCTCCAGTTATAGAAAACCGCCGGAACATCTCTGGTGCGCTGCCGCTGTTCATCAAATTGCACCTTTGTCGTATCATTCCATGCTTCCAGCGCAACCGACTGGGGAACAAAATCCTCCAGCAAGGCAAAGGGCACAGTGCCGTTATACTGCTCCCACCGCTGCAGATTAGTCGGCTGTGTTTCTGCTGTGCAGCCGTTAAACATGGTCATAAACATATAGGTAAAAATCACCAGCACACCGACCGACGTTACCCGGTACACCGGCGCTTTCCAGCGCCAATTCTGGCTATGATCGACAGATATGCCGCGCTGCATCCGCAGGCAGTATTGAAAAGGGCCTGCAAGTACATAAAAGAAGAAAAATATAAAAAACAGGGTGCGCAGCAGTGCAGATACAAACACGCCGCTGCCTTCATTGATCCAGGTAATGAAAAAACCGTTCCCCAGATAAAGACTCCATTGGCCGTAAAAACCAGGTAACGCTACCAGCATGACACACATAAAAGTCTGCAATACGCGGGGAATTTTCTTTTTATGCCCCCAATAAAAGATAGGCAGAAGTAGTACAGCCGCAATCCCCAGACGCCAGCGCCAATCTGCAAACGTACATGAGATCCCGCAGAACAATGCCAAAAACAACGCATACCCCATTTGCAGCAACGCCTTATCATAATCAATCCACGGCTCCGTTTGCAACTCCGGCGCGGCATTATCTGCCGTGGCAAAAATGCCAAAAGCGCCCCGTTCCGCTATAAAATTCCAGCCGCTGGCCTGACAAATGGAAATCAATTCCTGCTGGCTGGACGGCGATTTGTCCTCATACAGGCTATCCTGCGGCAATTCGCACATGCGATAGCGTAGTTTCTGCGGCTCTTCCCTCCGGAAAACTGCCATACCGGCAATCATCTTGTCCAATATATAGCCCTTTTGCGCCATATATTCCAACCAGCTTTCCATACGACCCACGTCATAGCTGGAACAAGGCGCGATACGAATTGCGTAGCGTTTTTTTCTGTCCTCTGCCATCACGATTTTCCTCCCTCTGTGTAAATCCTCCACATAAAACTGTACCAACTGCTCCAATGATACCTGTTCTGAACCGGCCGACTGATAATACGATATACAACAACCAGCAATCGTCGGCCAAAGTCACCGTTGGCAACATCGTTCAATAGGCTATTGCATAGCCTATATCCAGTTCTGGCAATTTCAAAGGCTCATACCGTTGAAAAGGCTTTTTCCACAGCCGTCGATCAGGCTACTGCAGTTCTCCCGGCCAATTGCCGACCATATCGATCAACCAGCCTTCATCACGGCGATATCGTATCTGGAGTAAGGAGCTAACCGGTAGGTTTATTCCTCTCGCTTGGTCTGTTTCTTCATCTGTTCATCCATCCCTCGCTGTCAGCGTCCTCCACGCAATGACGCAGACGGGCAACCTCCTCCTCATAGGCCTGTACGCCCTTCCCTGTAATCTGGTAGGTACGTTTCCGACCTTCCACCGCGATTTCTGTCAGATACCTTTCCTTTTCAAATTTGGCTAAAATGGTATAAAGCGTGGCTGGCCCCAACTTGCAACGCCCGGCGGTCTTCTGCTCAATAAACTGGGACACGTCGATACCACATTTTGGACCGCCGCGAAACGCCATCAGGACATAAAACATTGACTCAGTTAAATTCTCCAGCGCCTTCTTCGGCATATCAACCCCTCCCAACTCAATATCGTTTATTGATATCATTTATCGATATTGTAACATCAAAGGGAGACCGCTGTCAATATCACAATAGAGAAACTGTTGTATCTGTCATTCAGGAATCTTTTACCCAGTTAGACAATATGATATGGATTGTACATTGGTGAATTTATCTGTAATCTATTCATTGTGGAAATTAATATAATAGGGATTATGAACTGCCCCTGTTAACTCTGTATCATTAAATTAAAGGGAGCTCCCATCCCGGAGTTCCCTGCTCTTTACATTCATTTTTCAAAATCTATGTACCATTTTAATAGATAGGAGTGTTTGTCAATAGCGTTTTGATAATATTCAAATATCCCATCACATCTTCTGGAAACAGCTCTGTAGAATATAACGCCACAGCATGCTGAATAAAACGCTCATCTAGTGGTACCGATATCAAATCACCATTATATCGTTCCGCTGTCCAATCCAAAGAAAACGAAATTGCATTTTCCTGCAGTAAATATTTTCTAAGTAGCTGTTCATCCATCACCTTGGTAATCCTCAGTACACCGTTCGTTTTAGTTTCCTGTTTGATGAGGTCTAACACCTGCGACACGTCGTCACTGAAAAAAGCTAACAAATAGTCTTTTAATTTTTCTAACGGAATTTCTTTGTAATATGCTAAAGGATGATCTCTGCGCATCACTGCAATGGTCTGAATCTCACGAATTTTATAAATTTCAAAGGAACGACCCTGCTGCATATGAAACCACTTATTTTCTTTCCATAAAGCAGGAAAATAAGAAATCAAACCGATATCCAGTTTGTGCTCTACAACGCGCTGTAAAATATCCTGATCCGATGTGGAACTAAAAAATATGCATTTTGCCCCTTGGCTATAATTTTCGTATAACTCATAGCTTTTACCCAACAATGAACTAAACACTCTTGTTGCTCCAATAAGTAGACTTTTTTCGTTCTTCTTTGCACAGGAATTCTTCATAGACTCATAGGACTTGATCACATTCAGAATATAAGGATAACAGAATTCTCCGAACTCTGTTAATTTCACGCCACTTTTAGAGCGTTCAAACAACGGTTGCCCCAACTCATCCTCCAGATGATTAATATTTGCCCGCAAGCTTGGTTGTTTCAAAAATAGATTTTCTGCCGCCTTTGTAAAGCTACCTGTTTTCACCGCCTCCACCACGCAATAACATTGCTCTGTGCGCATAAATTCACCTCTTATCTCCTGATTTTTTAGGCTTTTTCTAGGTTTTTTCCCATTATAGCACAAAGCAAAACTATTGACAACGATTCCAGCATCGTATCCTTCATTCCACAAACCCTCACTTAAATTTTTTCTTAACAATAGAAAAATATCGCCGGTCATTGAATGACCGACGATAAAATTTCTGATTACTGATTGTTTCGTTTATTTAATTGAAACACTTTCTCTTACATAACAGCCTGGTTGAAACCACTTTCCGATTCGTTCACCACATCTTTGTTGGCTGCCGCATCATCAGGCAAGCCATAGAAGAATGGGAAGTTTTCGGTGATCCACAGATAAGCCAAGAATGCAATGCAGAACAGGCCCAGGGTAGATACGATTTCCATGAAGGATGGGAAATAGCTACCGCCCATGGATGCCACATGCGCAGACATCCCAGTGAACACTACGTTCAAACGGGTCAAAACCAAACCGGCCATACCGGACAGACCAAATACCAGCAAACCGCCTTTTGTTTTACCAAAGGGCAGGAAATGGATAATAATCGGCACAACACACAGTAACAGAATCTCCAGCAGGAACATATTTCCGCACAGTGTGAAGGAGAACACATTACCCAACTGACCACGCATCAATAAGTCTGCGCCCTTCATAACAAAATAAACTGCCATGAGCACTACAGAGATTTTACTCAAACCATAAAGCATTTCTGTATCAACTTTCATGTTGTAACGGCTGTTGGTCCAGATATATTCTACGATGGCAACACATGGGCCAACGAAGAAGGAGGACAACAGGAACAACCACGGCATCATCTGGGTAGCCCAGATTGGGTCCAATTTAGCGGGCATACCTAAATATAAGGAGCCCAAAGAAGCCTGATGACCCAGAGGTACAGTACATGCAGCAATAAACACGATCTGCATAATCGGCTGCATTTTCTTTTTGAATTTAGGAGAAACTTTTTCTGCCCCAACTTCAATCAATTCAATAACCTGCAATACCATGTAAGCCACGATACACATGTAAACTTCAAACATAGGAGAATGTACACCAGGAGATACAAATGGTCTCCAGAAGTTATCCCAACGTCCGATTTCCACAATGAGAATCAAAAGTACCAAAACATATCCAATGAAGGATAACAACAGACATCTTCTGGATACTGGCTCATATTTTTCAGCATGGAAGATATGGGTGATAATGGCCGTACTGAACCCAGCACCGGCTAAAGCGATTACGTTCATATCAGCGCCAATCCAAGCGCCCCAAGGCACCTGGTCACTCAGGTTAGTCCATTGACCCAAACCTGCATAATATCTGGCAAAAATCAGCAGCAGAGAGAACACTAGTAATGCAAGCATCCCGATACGCACTGGGGTGATGCGCAGGTTCCATCTGGCCTTCGGTGTTTTCAAAGTCCATTCTTTCATCGTTACAACCTCCCCTTCCTATTCTTCCGATTTATGTTCAGCGGCATGCCCTTCATGCGCAACAGCATGACGACGTTTTGCATAAAGGCTTACGCCGGTCCATGTCAATGCACCTACTGCAAAAATCGGCAGTGTGAAACGGGTGAAACCGTGAATATTTTTTGGAATTGATTTTTCCGGCAGATCGGTTGGGAAACCCAGTTCACCAAAGTCCACATCGGAAATATACAGCCAGCTAGTACCGCCGACTTCTTTTTCACCATATACATGGTTTAAATATCTGCTGTCATTGTCAATGATCTCATGTGCTTTTGCCAACATCTCATCGCGATTGCCAAACATCAGCGCATTGGTCGGACAAACGCTGGCGCAGGCAGGCGCTTCGCCGTCAGCCAGCTTAGAGCTGCAGAACTGACACTTCATGACAGATGGCATTACCTTTTCCCATTCGTATTTTGGAATATCGAACGGACAGGCGATCATGCAATAACGGCATCCTACGCACAATTCAGGGTCATACTGTACTGCACCCTGTTCTGTCTGATGAAATGCATGGGCAAAACATACAGAAGAACAAGCTGGTTCTAAGCAATGCATACACTGACGTTTTACAAAACGCCAAACCTCCTGTCCATCCTTCTGCACTCTCATATGCTGTACGGTAGTCCAGGTGTTGCTATCTAATTTCACGTCTTCTCCGTGAGCGTTTTCAAATTCTTCACTTTGTGGATTCTGGAAGCTCTGGTTATTCCATAGTTTGCAGGCAACAGTACAGCTACCGCAGCCAACACATTTGGTCAAATCCACTAAAACACTTTTTTGATCGGTTACTTTGTTCGCCATAGTTCATACCTCCCCTTCTTAAACTTCTTTTCTGGTCAAGGAACCAGAGCGGTCTTCATAAGTGGTATGACACAGTTCATGTGCCAGATGGCTCAATGGTTTTTCCAGGAAATTGGTGTAAATATCAGTAATTTGCGGATTTTCATGGCTCAAGCGCAGATTTCCGGTTTTCACAGCATTCTGACCGGCATTGCCGCCGCCCACTGACGTACCGTTAATATTACCAATCTTATCACGATTGTACATCGTATCGGTTCTTGCCTGACGCACCCAATCCTGAGGCGGCACTGCAGTTCTTGGCTGGCCACCACCAGCGATGCAACCGCCTGGGCAAGCCATGACTTCCAGGAAATGAAAATCTGCTTTGCCCGATTTGATTTCTTCGCACATCTGACGAGCATTGGCCAAACCGGAGGCCACAACTACTTTCACGTCACCTACGCCTGGAATATTGACGGAAGCCCGTTTAATACCTTCCAAACCACGTACCGGTTCCAAATTGTACAGCAGTTCAGGAGGATTGCTACCGGTAATCAGATAATACGCAGAACGTACCGCAGCTTCCATAACACCGCCCGAGTTTCCAAAGATCAAGCCTGCAGTAGAGCCAATCTGGTCATACTGGCCTTCTTCAAAGTTGGCAAAATCTTCACCTGGCAGGTATTTGCGAATCATATCTGCCAATTCCCGCACGCTCAGTACATAGTCCATATCCTTTACATCTGGATCTTCGTGATATTGACCGGCACCACCTTCCAGTCCATGGAACTGATGACGGCTGATTTCAAATTTTTTGGCCAAGCATGGCATGATTGCCACATTGACAATCTTTTTATACGGAATCCCCAGCTTATCCGCATTGTAGGTTTTCAGAGTAGAACCGTGCATCATCATAGGCGAACGGGCAGAGGACAAATTAGGAATCAATTCTGGATAATAATATTCCACAAATTTTACCCAGCCTGGACAGCAGGAGGTCATCTGTGGCAGTACGCCGCCTTTTGTCACACGTTCTACTAATTCGGAGCCTTCTTCCATAATGGTCAGGTCGGCGCTGAAGTTGGTATCCACCACCACATCAAAGCCCAATTTACGCAGAGCTGTTACCATCTGACCTTCAGCCCAGGCACCAGCGCCCATATCAAACTCTTCACCAATCCCGACACGAGTTGCCGGAGAAGTCTGTACGATTACCTTTGTCTCTGGGTCCTGAATGGCATTCCATACTTCTTCCACTACACTACGCTCTTTAATAGCGCCAGTTGGACACCACAGAGAACACTGACCACAGTGTACACAAATAAAGTCATCATGTACCGGCAATTCATAATAGCCGAATACACTCTGTACTTTTTCACAAGCTTCAATACACTGACCACACAGGATACATTTTTCATCGTTCCGTACCAGTGATACATTGTCGGGATCCAAAGGAACACGACCCTTTACCTGTGAAGGAATTGCGCTTGCGTTGCGATACTGGTTTGGCAGCCAGCCCGTACCGCTTGGATCACTGACAGGAGAACAACCGGTCATAGTTGCCGCAGCACCTACCACGCTGGCTCCTGCCATCACACTTAGAAAACGACGTCTGCTCATACCTTTGTTTTCTAACTCTTTGCGTTTTTCCATTTTATTCACCTCAACGAAATAAAAATTAATGAAACCATTACATAAAATTTAAATGAGAACTCCGCCCTGACTGTTTTTGCAGCCGACTATGATATGAAATACCGCCAGTTTTCTGCCGAACCACTCCGAACTGTACAGCAAAAAGAAATGCAATATACTGAACAGGGAAAATCCTCACAATTTAATGACAATGTAGACAACCTAGTTATCTATATCTTATTTTATACTGTTTTGTAGGTTTTCCGCAATATCTTTTTATTGTGAAAAGCTATACAAGTCTGGCTATCTATGCAATCCGCATTTTTTATAAAGCCAGTGCTTCCCACAGAAGTCGCTGCACATGATCATTGCAAATACTGTAAAAAACCTGTTTTCCTTCCTTGCGTCCCTGCACAATCCGCAAGTTGCGCAAAACCCGCAGCTGATGGGAAACCGCAGACTGACTGCTTCCTACCAATACAGTCAGGTCACATACGCACAGCTCAGCCTGCAGCAGATAATACAAAATCTTCACTCTGGTATTGTCGCCCAATACCTTGAACAGCTCCGCTGTCTGTTGGCTTTGCGCCTCGTCTATTTTCCGCTCCTGTAACTTTTCTAAAACCTGATCATGTACACAAAACTCTTCACACTGCCACTGCTCATCCATAGAACAGAATCTCCTTTCTGCTGTAGGGGATAATTTTGATTGTGAACAAAAATGCAAACCAATCTTCACATTTTCTTAAAAATTAGAAAAATAAAAAATGCTTATTATCTCCGACGCAACTGTACTGCATTCACTGTTTTACGAGTCATCAACTTTTCTTTATCGGTGAGCTCGCTGGCAGCAGGACGACCCAACGCCACAATCCCATATAGCTCCAGATTTTCTGACTGCTGAAACATGCTCCGCAAATCCACTCTGTCAAAAGAGCCGATACAATGAGTTACATAGCCTCTGCGCTGCGCTTCCAGGCTCAAATATCCCCAGGCACAGCCACTGTCAAAGGCTGTCCAGTAGTTGAACAACCCATTGTGGGTATCTCCCATATTGCCTGCCAACAAAATTAAAACCGGCGCGGCAGCAATCCATTCCTTCTCGCTGGGCATCATATACTCCATGAGCATTTCCTTATCCTGAGGAGTTTTCGCCACAAAAAAACGCCAGGGCTGTTCATTGTACGCCGAAGGCGCCTGGGTAGCAGCCAGAAGCATCGCCTGCAAATCCTCTTCCTCCACCGGCACGTCAGAAAAATACATCGTAGAATACCGCTCTGCCATTTCCTCCATGATTTCATATTCCAAATTTCTTTTCATAATAGGTTCCTCGTCCTTTCCCTTTTCATCTTAAGCTTGCTTAACTATGGTAACTCTATGGTTTTATTGTATCAATATTTTATACACATAACAAGTAGCGCCGTCTGCAATTCGAGGTTCTATTTTTTTATCTTTTCTATTATAAATATATCACAATGCATAGGTCTCTTGAAAGCAATAATTCCTGCCAATCTTCCACCTTATTTTTTAAAGTTATTTTTATATTTTTCATAAAGTTAATGCATTCTTCTAATCAGTATGATATAATTAACTTATCAATTTATTACGTACCTAATTTAAGGAGGTCATTTTATGAATCTACAGGAAATTCAAGCAATCCCGCTGGCAGCTTCCACACAGGAGTTGTTGTCGCCCGATCCCAAATTTGCTCAGCCTGTCACGCTAACCGAAGCAGAAGTCGCCGAAGCTCTGCAAAAGGCGGACGCAAAGTCTGCAAATCTGCTGCAGAACATCACACTGCCGGAAGAAGAAGCCCTGAAGCAGCTGGTATTGGAATTGGTCGCACTCAATCGGGAAATCGAAATTGCGGAAGCAAAATATCGGAAAACCACCACCGAAGAATCCTTAGGGCTGGCCGCCCGCATCACCACACTGCAAAACCATAAAACACGGCTGAGTACCATGTTTGTGGCAAGGTTAGGCTAGCCTCTGCACAAAAACATTTGCAGAGTAAAGAAAAAGGCGCGCAGGATGATATGCCCATTTAAGGGAATATCCTATCCATGCCGGCGCCTTTTTATTGTTCCGTTTTATGCATTGTCTTCTTATGAAAATCTCAAGCAGCTCACCGGATGCTCATACTCTGCCAAGAGCGCCGCTAAATCTGCCGTGTTCAGCCACACCGTAGCGGTATTTTCATTGGGATGCACGCCAATCTGGCCGTCCAAAAAATACTCGCCCAGCAATACCTGCACCCGACCGGCCTCATCGTGCAATACACCCAAGGGGGTGACGGCGCCCTTGGACAGTCCCAACAGCCTCATTAAATCTTCCTCCGAAGCGAAAGTCAGCGGACGGCTGCCCAGCCGGGCGCGCAGAGCCTTCAAATTTAGCCTGCAATTCTGCTGCACCACCGCCAAATAGTACTGTTGCTTTTTATCATCCCGCAGAAAAAGATTTTTCGCCACCCGCTCCCCATTGGGCAGACCAAGGGCTTTGCCTTCCTTTGAGGTAAAAACCCTTTCATGCTCCACAATGCGGTAAGCAATCTGCTTTTGCGCCAGCAGAGAAAGCACCGCCGCTTTGTCATACTGCACAGCATCACACCTTCTTTCCTCACTTTTTTAGATATGTTCTTTCGGGCACGGTCCACGAAAGGAGCTGTCACAATCTTTTCGCCGCCTTTTTTGTCACCCCAACCGGTTAAAAAGCGGTGTGATCGCCCTCGCGCTGCCACACACCATAGCCGTCCTCCTGACAGATTTTCGTCAGCATCTCATACACATCGTCGATGGCTTCCTCCCTAGTGCGATAGCAATCGCCCATACTGATATGATACAAATCCATCCAATCATTCTCGCAAGCTTTGGTCATAAAGGTCCACTTGTCCTCTTCATTTTGACCAATGTACCAATAGACTTCCTGCCACTTCGGTCGAAACATCTCATCTTGCCTCCTTACCCATGCGGATAGCATAGAGCAAAATGCCTGTTGCCACTGCCACATTCAGCGATTCTGCCTGCTGAAACAGCGGAATCTTCACCAGCATATCGCCATGATGGATTTGCTGCGGGCCGTTGGCTTCATTGCTGACCACCAGCGCGGTCTTCGCCGGAAACTGCAGCTGATGATACCCCTGCTCCGCTCGAATATCCGACACCACCAACTGAAAACCCCATCTGTGCAGCGTATCTGTCATCTCCTGTACATTCCCGATCTGATATACCGGCAACCGAAAAATTGCTCCCATGGTAGCCCGCAGCGTTTTGTCATTGTACAAATCCACCGTCCCGCTCAGACAGAGCATGGCCTGAGTATCCGATGCCAAAGCCGTACGCACAATCGTACCCAGATTTCCCGGATCCTGCACGCCGTCTATAATGATGATTTGCTCCATAGAAGCGATATCTTTCCACGACCATTGGGGCTGCACGGCAATGGCCGCAATGCCCTGGCTGTGTATAGTGGGCAGCGCCTTTTCCAAAAGTCCCGCCTTCACCAAATAGCAGGGCGTCTCCTGTAACGAGAGCTGAGGCACCAGCTCCTGTCGCGCTTCATCCACAAGCACCGCCTCCACCGCGCCATGCTCCAAGGCCTCCTGCACAAAGCGCAAGCCCTCCGCCACAAATTTTCCGTATTGCTGTCGATATTTTTTTTGCTGCAGCGCTTTACAACGTTTCAGCCACTGATTTTGCTCTGATTGGATGAGTTCCAAAGAGTTCACACTCCTCAAATTATTCTATACCCGAATGCCCTGCACCGGGATTTCCTGTTTCTATCTGCCGTAATAAATAAGTTTTCTGATTTAAATCGGGATTTTCTAACACCAAATCCAATAACCGCTCCAGTATATCTCCCACGGCCCTGCCCTTGTAGCCCAAAGCCGTGAGCTCTCTGCCCGAAACTGCCAGCTCCTTCAAGGAGCAGCAATCGCCGCGCTGGGCAATCCGCGCCAGAAGCGACTCCATCTCCGAAAAGATCTCCAAGGGCAGCTGGGCCAGCGCATCGCTGTGCGCCCGCACGTCAGCGCGTTTCACCGCAATCAAATCATACACCCCGTCAAAGCCCAGTTCCGCCACCGCCCGACGCATGCACACTTCCGTCGCCTCCAGCAGCTGCTCATGCCGCGCAATCAGATTCTGCACCTGATGGATGGTCTTTTTGTCATAGCGCAGCCGCTCCAAAATCTTCCCTGCCAGTTCCGCTCCTGCAGCACTGTGACCTTCATAGATGTCCTTCCCGTCGCAGGACTTCCACACAAAGGGCTTCCCAATGTCATGGAGCAACATGGTCAGCCTTAGATGCAGTATTGGCGGTGCCAAATCCACCGCCTTCAGCGTATGGGTAAAGATATCAAACTGATGTCGGCTGCCCTCCTGGGCAAAGTGCCAAGTATGACAAAATTCCGGCATAAAATAAGGAAAGCAATTCAACCGCGCCAGGGTTTCCAACCCATAACCCGCCCAGGAGCTGGTGAGAATTTTGTTCAGCTCCACCTGGATGCGTTCCCTGGCAATACTTTTCAACAGATAACTGTATTCCTTGATGGCGCGCTCTGTCTCCGTTTCAAATTGAAAATTGAGCACACAGGCAAAGCGCACCGCGCGCATGATACGCAAACCGTCTTCCTGATAGCGGTCCGCCGCATTACCCACACAGCGCACAATGCCCCGCTGCAAATCCTCAATGCCCTGAAAATAATCAATGACGCCCTTATCGGGATGATACGCCAAGGCATTGATGGTAAAATCTCGACGGCTCAAGTCTTCCCGCAGATTATTGGTAAAGAACACTTCCTTGGGGTGACGATGGTCCTCATAAACGCCGTCGATCCGATAGGTGGTAATCTCGACAGGCAAGCCACCCAAGAGTACTGTCACAGTACCGTGCTGCAGCCCTGTGAGAATAACCCTCTCCTTCTGAAACAATTCCTGCACCTGCTCCGGCAGCGCTTCCGTACAAATATCCCAGTCCTTTGGTTCTTTTCCCAACAGGCAGTCCCGCACACAGCCGCCCACCAAATATGCCTGAAACCCATGGGCCGCAAAACACTCTAAAATTTTCTGACACTGCCAAGGAATGGCAAATTGTATTTTCAACGCTCCCACCTCTTCCATCTCGTTCTCCCGTGTTGTTCCTCTTAATCATAGCAGGAAACGGGAAAAATAACAAATATAAAATCATTTCACAGCCTCCATGCAGCAAAAAAACCAACTTTTCCTTTACATTTATATAGAAATCGTCTAAACTACTAATAAGCTACTATTCGAAATCGTCTGCCAATGTATTTTTTCTCTTGCAATTGTACAAATTTTTTTATATAATTTTATAAAAAAGTTCTTTATACATAAGTGGAGCTTATATTGGCACCAATCATCATATTTTATTGGAGGGCATTTTTATGAAACTACATCGCTATTTTTACCCAGACGGGAACTTTGAATTGTTGTATCTATGCGATTACTATCCTGTAGACCGTTATAAACAGGAATTTTACAACAATAACTGCAGCCGCTTGCTGAACTTCCGGCAAAATATCAGCGACTCTCTGGACTATATCCGCGGCTACCTGTACAACGACCCGTACTGGCAGAAACTCACCAGTGAATTGGAAGGTGAAGACGTACATCTGTATGCATTCCCATCCTGCACCATCGACAACTTCAAATCCGGTCTGTACCCATTGGTAGAGGATTTGTGCCGTGCCAACGAATCCTTCTTTGACGCTGCAAAATGCTTAGTGCGTACCAGAACGTTGGAAAGCGAAGAAAAAGTATCCGGTCACATGGCTACCATTGAAAAATCCCGCTGCTGTGAAATCACAGACGAATCCATCGCCATTCTGTTCGACGATGTGACGACCAACGGCGCTTCTCTAAAAGCCGGTCATGATATCCTAAAAGCTGCCGGCTACAAAACCATCATCTGTATTGCCATCGCCAAGGTTTATCACCCTGACGAAGAGTCAGAAGAGATTGATATGCCTGTCATTCAAAGAGAAGAATAGTTCAACCATGATTTGGGCTGCGTGACAAAACGCAGCCTCTTTTGTTTGTTTTTTCCTCTATGCCGTAGACAATTTTTAGAAATGTACGCTCCGCTCATTTTTTTCTAAAAACTCAGGCAGTTTGAACCAGCTATGCTTGGTCTCCTTCCACCCCCTCTTTTGCTTCACCGGTTCATGCAGCAAACTCTGTACACTGCGTCCCATATTTTGCACCAACAGCTTCAAGGTACGTCGCATCATCTCCGCCGTTTCCTCGTCCACATCCCGCAATGTTTTCAGCAGTTCCCCGCCGTTACGCAGCCAAAGCTTTGCCAGATCCTGCAAGTTATCCGTTTCTTCCACCGTCACGATATCAAACAGCGCATCCACAAACTGCTCCCGTTGCTCTGAAGACAGATTGGCCAGCCAGCCGCGAATGGTCTGGTCCAGAAAACGGCCGCTGGCCGTCACCTGTTCCAGATAGACAAAGTCGGGACCCAGTACCGTCCACGAATAAGGATCATGCTGCATAATAAAATGACCGCTGCTCTGAATAATGGTAAAAGGCTCGGCGTGCTCCAGCATCATCCCAAACAACGACGTCTGCGGAATAAAGGTCTGTATTTTTTGACAGATCGCCTTATAACCTGCGCTCTCAATCACATCCTCCAAAAAACCGGGACCATCGTTGTTATACACTGCCACGATGCGCCGCTGCACCTCCGGCTCCACAAAAGCCGCCGCAAAGGCAGCCAGATTGCCGCCTTTAGAATGACCGCCCACATACAAGGGCCCCGTCGTGATTTCCGCCACGCGTTGCAAATACCGCACTGCTTCCTGCTGAGCCGGTACGCCAGAACGGAAGGTCATATTGAAATCCTCTTTCCAACCAGTGATGCTGAGATCTGTTCCCCGATAGGCTACATAATAGCTGCCATCTCCCAGATTGATGGTGATGGCAGCAAATTGCTTTTCCGTCTCCCGATCCAGCTGCTGCACATGATACAATAACTGCAGCGCTCCAAACCGTTTGCTTTTGCCCATGGATACCAGCAGCGTTTCATCCTCCGGCACCCGCAAATTTTTCACGCGCTCCGGCAGCTGCACAAACAAATCCGCCGTTTCCTTCACCGTAATCACACTATCGCAATCAAAGCCGCTGACAATAGCATCCAACACCACATATCCCAGGCAGCTGAGAATCAGATTATCCACCAAATTAAAGGACGCCTGCTGAAAGGTCAAATCCCCACGCCAGTCCAGATAATCAAACAAATTCGTCATATCCCAACGCTCCGTTTCATTTTATATGGTTCTACTATACCATATCTTTCCATAATCTGCAATTTCTATTTATTGCATCGCAGTCGCGGCAATCATTTTGCTGGTCTATCTTACAAAACGAATCAGATATGAGCCAGCCAGAAAACAACAGACAAAAGGGAATCAGAAAAGCAAAAAACGACAGCATCTGCAATCCTGCAAATACTGTCGTGAAACAAAATTTTGGAGCGGAAGACGAGATTCGAACTCGCGACCCTCGCCTTGGCAAGGCGATGCTCTACCACTGAGCCACTTCCGCAAACTCACATCAAATGCCGCCAGCACACCAAAGGGGTTCCGCTGCAACGTTGACTATTTTAGCACTTGAAGCGAGAAATGTAAACAGAATATTTTTAATAAAGATGAAGCAATTTTTATAAAGCAAAAAACAATTTTTTATCGTCTTATTTTTCTCCATACGGAAAAAAGAAGAAGTACTCAACGTCTCTAACGTTCAGGCACTTCTTCTTTCTCTTTCCGAAGGGCGTTTGCCTGGCCGCGCACAGCGTCAATTATAAAAGCGGCGTCATAACGCCAGCCCGGCATGGTCTGTCTTTTTGCGCATTTTTTGCAAGGTTCTCAGATAGAGCGCCACTACCATGGCAGTGGAAAGCAAATCGGCTACCGGCTGTGCCCAGATGAGACCGTTCACGCCTATGGCTGCATTCATAATGAATAATGCGGGAATATAGATGAAGCCCTGACGGCTCAGATTGATAATCAGGGCCTCGGCGGCGGCTCCCATTGCCTGCAGGGCGTTGCCCAATACATAAAATACGCCGAACAGGCAGCTGGTGGTCAGAAGGATATACACGAACTGTACTGCATAGTGAAAGGCTTCTGGCTCATTTAAAAAGGCTTGCACAATCTGTTTCGTGAATAGATAGCACAGTCCTGTCATCACTACGCTGAGCCCCAGGGAAAAGAGCAGGGAAAAACGCATGACCTTCTGAAACCGCTCCCACAGTCTGGCGCCTACGCAGTAGCCCAACAGCGGCTGCACGCCCTGCCCGAAGCCGATGCAAATCATGCCGGTCATCATGGTCACCTTCATGGCTACGCCGATTCCTGCCAGCGCCATATCGCCATAAGCGGTCATCAGGCCGTTCATCACAATCTGGGATACGCTCATCAGAAGCGAACCCAAGGAAGCGGGAATACCGATGGCCAGGACATTCCAGAGCACCTTTTCCTTACAGGTAAAATCCTTGAGCCTAATGCTCAGCGAGGAATTGCCCTGCAGAAAATAATAGACATAGTAGCAGGCAGCGACTACATTGCCAATGACAGTGGCCACAGCGGCGCCGGCAATATCCCAGCCCAGCGCTAAAATTAAAATCGGGTCCAGGACGATATTGAGCAGGTTGCCAATCACCTGGCCCATCATGGCTTTGCCCGATTGACCTTCGGCACGGATGACGTTGGAATAGCAGTTGGAAATGGTGGCAAAGGGACCGCAAAAGCTGACAATCACCAGATAGGTTTTGGCAAATTGCCAGGTATCGGGACTGGCGCCAATCCAGCCCAGAATAGTATCCATAAAAATGAGAAAGAGTGCGGACAGCAGAAGACCCGTCGCTACGCAGCCCCACATGCAGAAGGAGCAGACCTTTTTGGCATATTCCTGCCGTCCTTCTCCCAGGGCGCGGGATATGACGGAGGTTCCGCCGATGCCGAAAACAGAGCCGATGGACATGAACATCAAAAAAACCGGCGTGGCCAAAGACACTGCCGCCACCTGCAGGGCGTCATGGGTTTGCCCAATAAAGAAGGTATCCGCCAGATTATAAATCAGCACCATCAGCATGGCCAGCATGGCCGGTACGGCATTTTGCAACACGGCTGTGGGAATCGCTGCCTGGCGAAAGAGTGTTTCTGCCTGATTGTGTTTCATAAAAATCCCTCCATTTTTGTTTTATTTCAATAGCACGCTTTTGATTAGTCCATTGGAAAACCCGCCTTTTTCAGCGGGCTTTCTTACAGCGTATCGCGCACCTTCTTTAATAAGCTCAAAAAAATTTCCTGTTCTGTTTGGGTCAGGCCGGACAAGAGCGCCTTCTCCGCATGCTGCATATTCTGCTCGGCGCGCTGGCAACATTGCTCCCCCAGCGGCGTAATCCGCACCATCTTGATTCTTCGGTCCTCGGCATTGCCAAAGCCCTCCACCAGCTTCTTCTGTTCCAGCCTTGCCACAACGCCCGCGGCGGTGGATTGAGCCACGTGCAGCGATTTTTCCAGCGCCTTCAGCGGCATCTGCTTTTCTGCGGCGGCGTGCAGCGTCAGTAGCAGGGTGCACTGGGCCATGGTGATGCCGTCGGCGCGCATGGTATTGTTCGCGTTTTTTTCCAGTTCATCGTGAATTTGTTTGATCAGAGCGCCGCATGTATCCTGTAGCATCATAGCAACTCCCTCCTTTTCTCTGTTTATTATAATAGCATGCTTTTGTTTTCATTTCAATAGCTTGCTTTCATTTTTTGTGTACTGCACTTGCTTTTTGCGCAGATAAAATCTCCGGACGCCTTTTCAGAGGAAAAAGGATGAAGGAGGAGACGCGCCCGAAGATTTTTCTGACTCTATCAAAAAAGTTGCGTAAAAAATTCTACGTTACATGCGATAGCTGGAATAGGTACTGATATCAATGCCTTCTTTCATGGCCTTGTATTCCTGCCAGTCCAGATAGTAGTTGTAGCTGTTCTTCCAGTGGGTCACCACCGCGCTCTGATAGCTGATTTCCTGCTGCAGCAGCTGGGAAGCGGTCAGCATACCCAAATCATATTTTTTCTGGGCCACCTCCAGATTTTTCTTTTCCGTGGCCACCTTGGTCTGACTGGTTTCGTAGCTGGCTTTATCGGTGGTCATCTTGGCCAGCTGCGCTTTCACATTGTTGGCGATGCTGCGCTCCCGCTCCTCGATATTGAGCTTTACTGCTTCAATCTTATTGTCCGCTGCCTGCAGCACATCGCTGTCGGTTTCACCGTCCACGTCGTCCTTATAGTTGGCAATGGTGCGCTCATAGGTTTTCAGCGTATAGTCCTTCGAGGTAATCTCCTTGACCAGCGCATCCGAATAGGCAGGTATTTCGCTGACGATCACCGGCACGCTCATGGGCACAATCTCCAGCGGGCTGCCCTGATTGCGGCCAATGAGGACGTTAATCTGCCGTTTGACATCGCTCAGATTTTCCTTGATGGTCTCTAAGGATTGTCTGGACTCCTCTAGGCTTGTCTGGCTGCTCTGCACGTCGGTGGTCAGCGCCATCCCCAGCTCTTGCTGTACCTGAGCCAGATTGAGGGCCTTTTCCGCAAGGGTAATCTGGTCCTCTAAGAGGGTAATATTTTTTTCATACTGGGTGGCCTGCATGCACAGCACCTCGGCAATCATGCGCACCTGGGTTTCCCAGTCGGACACTGTTTTGTCCAAGTCGTCCTGCTCATCGTCGTAGCTGTCCAATGTGCTGTCCAGCTGCTCAATATTGTTCAGTGCGCTCTGAAAGCTACTTTCATTGGCGGCGTAGGCTGAGCTCACACCGGCCTCCGCCTGGCTGAGCTGCCGCCGCAGAAGGGTCAGCTCTGCTTTGTCGCTCTCAGACATCTCCCCCTCACTGCCATATTTGCTCAGCAGCTCGTCAATCTGCGCCTGAATGGCCGTAACGCTGGAGGTATCCACATCGTAGCCGCTGTTCAGGCTGTTCTGCGCGCTGCGCAGATTGTTGGAAGTGGTGGTCTGATTCAAATCCAGATTTTTCTGATTCAGCGCATAGGTTTTGTTGGTGGGATTGTAGATAGCCGCCAAATCTTTAATCTGCGAAACCGTCAATTCCGTTTTATCCTTGGTCTCGCTGACAATGTTGCTAGATACCGCCATAGCCGGCGCAGGAATCTGACTGACTAAGGCAGCCAATACCAGCCCTGCGGCCCAACGCCGCAGGGTGTTCTTTTCTATTTTCATTGCAAACAAGCTCCTTTCTCTCCTAGCGATTTTCTCTTTCCAGCTTACTGGATAAATCTCCGGCCAGCTGGTCGGCAGCCTGATTCAATGCTCTGGCCTTTCCTTTGGCGGTCAGATGCAGCTGTCTTCTTTTGGTCATGAAGCTGGGCTTTCCGCTGCGGGGCTTTTTGGCCTTTTTATTGATTATATTGTAGAAGGTGGGCAGCAGTAAGAGCGCCAGTAAGGTAGAGGCTACCATACCGCCGATGGCCACCACGGCGAAGCCCTGCATCATCTCTGAATTTTCCCCAAAGCCCACTGCCAAAGGCGTCAGGCCCAGAATGGTGGTCAGAGAGGTCATCAGAATAGGCCGCAGACGGGTCACGCCGGCCTGCACCATGGCGTCCTCCAATTCCATGGACAGTTTATTCTGGTTTACCGTGTCCACATAGAGAATCCCGTTGTTGACTACGGTGCCTATCAGCATCAGAAAGCCCATCAGGGAGGTCATACTGATGGAGGTGCCGCTGAGATTCAAAATCAAAAAGGAGCCGATAAAGCTGAAGGGAATGCAGGTCATCACCATCAAGGAAAACCGCGGTGACTCAAACTGCATAGCCATGACCATAAACACCAGGAAGATAGCTGAGGCAATGGCCTCGTATAACGTGCCGAACTCGTCATTCATTTGCTGCTGCATACTGTTGACACCAAAGGAAACGCTCTCCGGCAGCGCATATTGATTGACCGCCTGGTTGACGGCCTGCTTATTCTTTTCCATATTGTCCTGCTTCACCTCCACAGAGATGGTCATATTATAATACCCATCCTGTTTCATAATGGTCTGTGGACTGTCCTTATAGGTAAGCTGAGCAATATCTGACAGCGGCACCGAATTTCCAGCAAGATTGGTCAGGGTAATTCCCTGCACATCCTCCACACTTTTGTAGTTTTCTGCCGGATATTCCACATACACGCTCATTTCTTCGCCGTCCTGGGTGATGGTCGTGGCTTCCTGCCCACTCATCATGGCGTTCACAGTAGAAGCCACCTGGGATGGCGTGAAGCCTTCCGCCGCCGCTTTCACCGGGTCGATCTCAATTTTGATGATGGGCGCGGCATTGGCCAGGGAGGAAGACGCCAGTGCCACATCGCTGCGGTTATTCAGTATACTGACGATTCCCGCTGCTGCCTCTTTCAATTCCTCATAGTCGCTACTGGTCAGACGGAATTCCAAGGCGTCGCTGGCCATGCTCATCCCGCTCATGGCTGAGGAATTGCTGATCCCGATGTCGCAGTTGAGAATGGTGCGCATCTCTGTTTTCCACTGGCGCATAATCGCATCGGTGGATTGGCTGCGGTCGTCTTTCAATTCCACTGTATAGGACGAATCCATCAGCGTATAATGCTCCACATCGCCGCAGGCGGTGATCACCTCTTCTACCTGAGCGAGAATCGTTTCCTTTTCCGCCAAGCGAATTCCCGGTCTGGTGGTCACAGATACAGCAATGGTACCCTCATCGCCCGCTGGCATCAATTCCATTTTAATCTGCGTTGCAGAAACCAACGCCACGGCCAGCATCAACACCACTGCCACAACCACCGTCTTTTTCCTGTAAATGCTCTTGCGCAAAAATTTCCCATAGACAGCCGTAATTTTCTGCATCAATTTGGACAGCGGCGCCTTTTCCTTCTCCGTGGGCCGGTAAAAATAATAGGCCAGGGGCACGATGGTCATTGCTGAGAGCAGCGAGGCAACCATGGCAAAAGCGATGATAAATCCCAACGGTTTAAACAGTTGGCCCGCCATCCCGCTGATCAAAGCCAGAGGCAGATATACCACAATGGTGGTAATGGTACCTGCCACAATGGACGCTGTGACCTCTTTCGTGCCGTCAACCGCAGCCTCAAATAGAGTTTTATCCTTGGCTCTGTTGCGGAAGCAGCTCTCCAGCACCACTATGGAGTTATCCACCATCATCCCTACGCCGATGACCAGACTGGCCATAGTGATGATATTTAATGAAAATCCGGCAAAGCGCATCATAATAAATGCTGTCAGTACAGAAACCGGCATGGAGCTGGCTACGATCAGAGAAGCCTTCCAATCGCCTAAAAACAGAAACAGAATCACCATAGAAATGATTATCGCCATCAGCAAGGTAGACTGCACCGATTCCAGGGAGCTTTTGATCCCGTCATAGCTGTCGTTGGTCACTTCAATGCTGACGCCTTGGGGAAGCGTATCCTGCAATTTTTCCAACAACTCCTGGACTCCCTGAGATATCTGCTGCGCTGTGGCCGACTGCTGCTTGGCGATGCTGATATTGACAGTTTCCTGACCGTCATAGCTACTCAAAAACAGTTTTTCCTTTTGTGCCTCTGTGACAGTGGCGATGTCCTTGAGTAGAATAATCTGTCCGTTTTTCAGCGAGATGGGAATGGTTTTCAGCGATTCCATGGTATCATAGGTCATACCTGTGGAAACGGACAGCTCCAATGCTCCTACCTCCACATCACCGGCAGGCATGGTAAAGTCCGCCGACGAAACAGCGCTGACCACATCAGACATACTCAAACCGTACTGCTCCATCTGGTCCCGCTGCAGCGTGATACTGATATATTCCTGCTGACCGCCATAGCTGGACACGCTGGCTACACCTGAGAGTTTTTCCAACTCCGGTACGATATGATTGTCCACGTAATTGTACAAACCGCCGGTCACTTCACCGCTGACAGACAAGGATACTGTTGTTTCCTCGTCCATACTCATCTCCAAAATCATGGGATCCTCCACGGAGGAAGGCAAGCTGCGCCCTACCGAATCAATCTTCTTTTTCAAATCGTCATAGGCCTCGTCAAGATCCACGCCATACTCATACTGAATCATGACCATGGACTGCCCTTCCGAAGAAGATGTGGTAATCTGCTTGACGTCGCTCAGCGTGGATACCTCATCCTCAATCTCCGACGTCACCAGTTCCTCCACATCCTCTGGATTGGCGCCGGAATAAATGGTCATCACCAGGAGCATGGGAGATTCCATCTCCGGCGTCAGCTCCTGCTCTAAAGAGCAATAAGAACTAAAGCCAAAAACAACAATCATGACAATGAGCAGTACGGCAGATACAGGCCGTTTTAGAGCCAATCGCGTCAGATTCATGATGCTACCTCACTTTCTCCGATATCATCAGATGGCTGTCCCTGTGCTGAACTGTTTTCTTTTTCCGCATCCTCCACCGACTGCACCAATGCGCCGCTGGTCAGCTGACTGCTCCAGCTGGTAATCACCTGATCCTTCTCCGTCAGGCCTGACGTAATCTGCATATTGGCGTCATCATAAATGCCCGTTTCCACATAAACTACTTCGGCGACGCCATCTCTGCTGACAAACACATAGGGCTTTCCGTCATCATAATAAATGGCATCCAGCGGAATGCACAGCACATTCTCCGCCCGGTCCGTCACCAGACTCACTGTTACCTTGGAACCAGTGGAAAGACTGCCGCCGTCCTGAATGCGGGCAGTGATTTCAAATAAACCGGTATTGTCTGAAGTTTTCCCTGCAATTTCGGTAATAGAAGCCTTATAACTGGTTCCGTTTTTCTCCAGAGTAATGCTGTTTCCCAGCCGCAGACTGTTCTTCACCCGCTCTGAAATCTGGAACACCACCTCCATATTGGATTTTTGCGAAATGACACAAATGGCCTGCTGCATGGAAGCGTTATCATACACATCAACATTTTTACTTTCAATGACGCCGCTGATGGGCGCTGTAATGGAAATATTTTTTAACAGCGTGTTATAGTTGTCCTGTGCCGACTCCAACTGCAGTTGGGCAGAGCGCACCGAATTTTCTGCAGTTTCCAGCGCCTGTTGAGTAATCCCGTCATTCTCATAAAGCACTTGAGAGCGTTCCAGCTCCTTCTGTGCTGTTTCCAGCTGCAGCTGGGCGCTGTTAATAGAAATTTGTGCAGAATTCAGGTTATCGCTGTCCAATGTCGCCAGGACCTGACCCTCTCTGACGGTATCGCCCACCTCAAAATAAACGGCAGTTACCGTGCCGCTGGTTTTGGGATAGACCTCCGCCGTCTGCTCCGGCTGCACAGTCCCCACCATCTCTGTGGTCAGATAAATACTGTTATAGACAGGATTCTCAATCTGCACTGTCAGTACGGAGCTCTCCGCATCAGCCTCAGGTGCACCCTTCATGCCGCCGGGCCCGCCTCCTGCACCGCAGCCGGTCAATCCCGCTGTCAATATACCGGCCAACAGAGCCAGCGAAATGATTTTTTCTCCTCTTCGTTTCACAAAAATCTCCATCCCTTCTTCACATGCTTGTATGCGCTGTTCTTTGGAAATAAAAAATCAGGCAAAACTTTCCTTCAGCCTGCCTGCAAGTATAGCAAGCCAAGATAACAATGCAATTACGGCAAGTTTAAGATTTCTTAATGTTCTTGCAATTGTATTTTTATCTCGCTATACTATAGTATAAATTGTAATGATAAGCGCGTTTTTCTGTTTAAGTTGATAAAGAGAGTTGAAGAAACATGAAAATTTTAATTGCAGAGGACAATGCCGAAATCGCTGCCTTGATTCGACTGTTTTTGGAGAAAGAAGGATATGAGGTGATCTGGAAGGAGGACGGCCAAGCCGCGCTGGACTTTTTGCTGGAGCAGGAGGTGCATCTGTGCATTTTCGACATTATGATGCCCCGCCTGGATGGATTTTCGCTGATTCAAAAGGTACGGCATTTCTCCACCGTCCCCATTTTAGTGCTGACCGCCAAAAATATGGAGCAGGACAAAATATTGGGATTGGATTTGGGCGCCGACGACTATATTGTCAAGCCCTTTTCCTCACTGGAGCTGGTAAGTCGGGTCAAGGCCCATCTGCGCCGCAACTATCTGCTGCAAACCAACGACGATACCATCCTCTACGGCAATCTGAAAATTGACAAGCAAAAATGTATCGTGTACAAAAACGGCGTCGACTGCAACCTCACAGCCACCGAATACAAGCTACTCCTAAAGCTGCTCTCCTCACCGGAGCGGGTGTTTACCAAAAATCAGCTTTACGAAAGCATTCGGGACAACTATCTGGACGGCGACGAGTCGGTCATTCCGGTGCATATCAGCCGGCTGCGGGATAAAATTGAAGCGGACAGCAAAAATCCCGCCTACATCAAAACTATCAGGGGGTTAGGCTATAAAATTGAACACAACGCATAAACCCATTACGCTGTGGCAGCTCATTGCCTATCAGCTGCTTTTTCATATTGCCATTGCCGCAGTCTGCATGTTCGCCGCCAATTTTGTCTTGAACCATTACTGGTTGCCCTTCTATTTTCAGATGGAGGACAACTTTCCCCGTCCCAGAGGACTGCTTTTGGAGGCAGAGCTGGACCATTATCAAAGTATTTCCGAAACCCAGCTGCAGGAGCTTTACGCCTCACTGCAGGTGCTGGACGAAAGCCTGACTGTCATTGACAGCAGAAATTCTTCAGTCGCGACTGGATATCAATATTCAGAGAAAGAACTGCTCAGCCTGCTGCTGGTGGATCGGAGAGATCATCTCATATCCACCAAGCAATTAAAAAATGCAGCAGGAGAAACCATTATCGTTCTCTTAGAACAGCAGCTGGACAGCTCTGTGTTTGAGCTGTTTCAACAAAACGCCCGTCTCTATGCGGCCATCCAAATTTTTATTGATATCTTAATTCTGCTCGTCTGCATCTGTTCCTTTATTCGCGCCATCTATAAGCCGCTGCGGGAAAACCTGACCGTCATCGGCGATAGCATTGCCAAGACGCCCCACGACCGCTCCCATGTGGACCCGTCCCAGCTGATGCTGCTTGAAACACGGGCTTTGCTTCTGTCCTACAACACCATGCTGGATGAGCTGGAACAGGCAAAGGCAGAAAACGACAAGCTGGAGGCCCAGTCCCACAGGCTCATCGCCAATCTATCCCATGATTTGAAATCGCCAATGACCAATCTGAAAGGCTATGCAGAGCTGTTAGAACAGGAACAGTTGTCGCCAGAGGAAGAAAAGCTCTATATCAGCCCCATTCACAGCAATATCTCCACCTTAAACAGTATGGTGGAGTTGCTGTCGGAGCAGGTAAAGTTTCAGTACAATGATTATCCCTTGCAACTGGAGCGCCGCGATATGAATGACTTTTTGCGGGAGGTCTGCGCCAATTACTACACCATATTTGAGAAACAGGGCTTTCAGATGGAAATTCAAATTGACGAAGAAGCCTTTTACCTGAATTTTGACGCGCTGAACATGCGCCGCGTCTATGCCAATCTGCTGGAAAATATTTTGAGCCATAACACTGCGCCCACGCAGGTACAAATCTGTACCCAGCTTTTACCGATATACTATCAGGTGCAGATAAAGGACAACGGCGCAGGAATTGCAGCGGAAGATCAGGACAAAATCTTTGAGCCCTTTTATCAGGGCGATGTTTCCCGCACCAAACAACACAGCGGTCTGGGACTGTTTGTGGTCAAGCAGATTTTAGAAAAACACGGCGCCGCCATTTCTTTGGAAAGCGAACCCGCCTACCGAACCGTGTTCACCATCCGCTTCCCGCTGCCCTGATGGCATACCCTATCGCTACTTGAGAAAAGAGGCTGTAAAAAAGTCCCATTACGTCAGCGATAAAGAGGAATATAGACGCTTTCAAACTGCGGTTCATTTTTTGCCGGACGATAGGCAGGCCACAAATCCATGAAGGCTTGCATCAGTGTACTGGGAACAGAGGAATATAAAAAGCCATTGATACTGATTAACGGTTCCTTCACCTTAATCAGAACCAGCTTGTCAATGTGCTCTTTCAAATAAGAATTTTCCGACAGCACAGCATTGTTAATAAATCCGATTCCTAAATTATCCTGCACAGCCTGTGCCCAAAAAGGAATGGCAGAAACCGTAAGCGCTACATTCAGGTTGTCATTGTATTTCTGCAGCAAATACATAAGCGGCGTTTCGTTGCTCTCTGAAGCGGAGTAAATGATGATGGGATACTCCAATAACTTTTTCAGAGACAGAATCTGATGCTTGGCCAACGGTGAGGTGCGGGAAACACAGCAGTAATACTGACCGGTGCCGAAAGCTTTAAAAAAAAGACTATGATTAGAGGGAATGTAATCTGTAATCAAGGAGTTTTCAAAATAGGGCAATGCTGTAAGCCCTAAAACATCTTTTTCCTGTTGTTCTGAAGCAGTTTGGTAAACGCGGCTACAAACCTGCGGCGTGGTCCCGGAAAAGATAGAAAGTTTGACATTGGGATATTGATTGAGAAACATCCGTGTATAATAGGGTAGCCATGTCGTAGAAAAGATGGGATTGGCGTAAATTGTCAGTGTGCCCTGCATGTCCCGCTGCATAAAGGATGCACTCTGCGGCGCACATTGGGCAATAATATTATGATATTCTGTTACGGTTTTTAAGGCGAACTGCAACACCAGCCGTCCCTGCTCTGTCATGGTGGCGCCCTTCGAGGTGCGTTCAAAGATGGGAAAGCCCATTTCCTTTTCGAGATTTTTCATCGAAATACTCAATGTCTGTGGCGCCAGATGAAGCTGCTCACTGGCTGTACTCATGGAATTCTGTTTGGCAATCTCAATTAAATATTCCAGCTGCTCCAATCGCATAACAATCTCCCCCTGCCCAAAAACGATTTATTTTCAGCTCCTATTATACTATAGTGTTTCCTAAAAAAGAACTGCCAAATTAAAAAGACTTCTGCGCAGGCAGGCTGCCCAAGGGCTGTAAAAACCATGTGACCCACTGCCGCATAACCGCTAATGCTGTAAAATATTTTTACAGCATTTTATTTTTGATAATAAATACTTATTGAATTTATAATACTCTCAAATATAATTTATATCAAGGCATAAGCCAGATGATGGTCGCGACATCAACGAGAAAATGTGTCATAAAATCAGAAAATATACTATAAAAGGAGAATATCCATCATGAAAGTATTAGCATTAAACGGAAGTTCCAACGCCAAGGGCGTAACCTATACCGCAATGAATCTGGTAGGAGAAGAACTGGCCAAGGAAGGCATTGAAATGGAAATCGTGCATGTAGGCGCCAAAGGGGTGCAGGGCTGCACCAACTGCAAGCAGTGCCGCAAAACCCATCACTGTGTCATCAACGACAAAGTAAACGAAATCATCGACCGTCTGGACGAATTTGACGGTATTTTGCTGGGCTGTCCAGCTCATTATATAGATGTGCCAGGGCCCTTCAAGGCATTTTTGGACAGATTGTTCTATGCCACAGAGCATCTGGAAGGCCATACTCACAAGGTATGCTCCGCTATTGCAGTTTGCCGCAGAGCCGGTGCTATCAATACATTTCAACAATTAAGCAGTTATTTTACTTGCAGCAATATGATTACGGTGAACAGTCAATATCCAAATGTGGCTTATGGCTGGACGCCAGAGGAATTTTTGGCGCAGGATTTGGAAGGCGTACAGACCATGCAGGTGTTGGGCCGCAATATGGCCTGGCTGCTGAAGGTCATTGACGCCACAAAGGACACCCTTCCCCATCCTGTTATCACAGACAAACGGACAAGAAGCAATTTCTGCCGGTAAAGGAGGTAATCTCATGGGTGAGGCAACAAAAAAATACTCTGCATCTTTTTTAAAAAAATGGATTATCAGCATTGCCGTAACGGCGGTACTATTCTTGCTGCCGGAGACAGAGTTTTTTACCTATGAGGTAAAGGGCTTTTTGGCGATTACAACATTGGCCATGCTGATGATGGCAATGGAATTAGCGCATAATATAGTGCCGGCACTGTTGCTGCAAATCGGATATTATCTGCTGAAAGTTGCTCCAATGGAGACAGTGTTTTCCGCATGGCAAAACCAGATTCCCTGGCTGGTGCTGGGTTCCTTTATCATTGCCGCCATTATGGAGCAAACGGGCTTAAGTAAGCGAATCGCCTATTATTGTATGCTGAAAGCAAAGGGACGCTTTTCTGCATTGATGTTTGCCTCCTTAATTGCAGGTGTGCTTATTTCTGCCTTTGTATCATCTGCTTTGGCAAGAACTACTATGCTGTGCGCTTTGATGGTCAGCCTCTGTCAGGCCATGGACTATAAGCCATTCAGCAAGGAAGCCATCTGTGCATTTTTAGTCGCCTACGTGGCCAGCTGCGATGCCGGTCTGGTTTTCATGACCGGCGGGAATGCAACCCTGGTCTGTGTTGGAGTTTTACAGCAGCTGGGATATGAAGTAACCTTCCTCTCCTATTTCCTGCAAAACGGCATTCCCAACTTGCTTTTAGACGCCATCTGCGTCTTCGTTGCGCTGAAAATGTTTGCGCCCAAAGAGGCAAAATCCTCCGAGGCTTATATAAAAGAGCAGTATCTGGCACTGGGCCCAATATCAAGGAATGAGAAAAAAGCCATCCTTTTGCTTTTGATTACCGTTATTTTATTGCTCACACAGAACCTGCACAAATTTGCCCCGGGCTGGGTATTTATCTTCATGAGTTGGGTCGCCTTTTTGCCGGGTGTGGATCTGGCTGACAAACAGACAGTGAGCTCAGTTAATTTTACGATGGTATTCCTAATCGCCGCAACGGTGACAATCGGCAACGTATCCAGTTATCTGAATATCGGCAATGCCATTATCAACGCTATTATACCATATATTCCATCCAATTTGATTGGTATCAATATTATGGTAATGCTCATTGGAATTTTGGGCAATATGGCCATGACGCCGTTGGCTTTGGCTTCTGCATTTACAGAGCCGATGATTCAGTTGGCCCTTAACTTAGGACTTAGTCCCTACGGTATTGTCTATGTTTTTATCACTTCTTGCTGTCAATTATTTTTCCCATATGAGATCACCAATGCCCTGCTGATGTTCAGCTTCGGTATGATCAGCATGAAGGACACCATCAAATTCTTTACCGTAAAAACGATTATCTCGTTAATATTTGTTGTCATTGTTGTAATCCCCTATTTCAAACTATTGGGCATTTATTAAAAAGGAGTGTAAACTTATGTATCCAGTGATTGATTTGCGGCTGCGGCCGCCTTATAAAAGCTTTGCCACCACATCCTTCTATCAAAATCAGGAAAAACGCAGAAGTGAAGGAACAGAATCCCGAGCTGCAATAGAACGGGATATGGATTTGATGATTAAAGAAATGGACGAAAACAATATTGTTTACGGCGTCGCCATTGCGCGGGAAAGCGAATGGGGCGGCGCTGCCAAGAACAGTGATTTGCCAGGGCTGTTGGCGGACTATCCCAATCGCTTTATCGGCGTGATTCACTTACAGTATGGCGCAGAAAAGGAGCCGTTGGAAAGCATTGAAGAATATATCCTTCACGGGCCATGCACCGGCGTTTATATGGAGCCCAGCTTCCGGTTTGAAAAATATCTTATGCATGCCGATGATGAACGGCTTTTCCCCATTTATGAAAAATGTGAAAAGCATCATATCCCATTCATCCTGCAATACGGCGGCGGAATCAATTCGGTAGAATATTATGACCCGAGCGACATTTACCGTTTGGCCGAAGCCTTTCCTGATTTGAAAATCTGCATCACCCATGGCGGTTGGCCTCAGGTAATGCCAATGATTCATCAGGCATACGCCCACAAAAATGTTTACCTCTCTCCTGATGCTTATTTCAGCGGCTGGCCGGGAAGTCAGGATTATATTACAGCAGCCAACACTATCCTGGCCGATAAAATTATTTTTGGCTCCGCGTTCCCCTGCATTTCACTGCCGGACGCCTTAAAATTATACCTGGAAGTCGGTGTAAAAATGGAATCCTTGCCGAAAATTCTCTATGACAATGCGGCACGCTTTTTGGGATTGGAGTAAAAAATACGGCACCAATATTAAGATCACCGGCGGCAAATGGATTATACAAAACCCCATGTGGTCTTATCAGGAAAAATAAATTTTGATTTCATGAGCACCTGTTTTCAGTTCTTGGCAGTCGCAGCAATTCTTGCGACTGTCAAGAGCTTACTCTCATTTATTATCTGAGTCGCTGTCCCATTCCGCCCAATACTCATCTGCTATACATTTTGCTTCTATTCCGCACACCTTTAGGATTTTCCGCCTTGATTTTCTATCTTTAAAAAATGACTTGCCTAGCTTTTTGCAGCCACTTCTAAAAAACTAAAGCTGTCCTTCATAAACCTCCAGCAGATAGATTATTTTCCCGAAACCATGCTGTTCAATATCCAAATTTTCCCTCAAGGAGAATGATTTTTATTCGCTCCTTTTCAAACTGTCGGGCAACGCACACAATAATCTTGTTATGAATTTAAATTTCTCAAAAAATTTGATTTTCTCGCAAGCCGTTTTACCACTCTTACACACCAAGTATACCGCTTTTTCTCCCTACAAAAACAAAAACGGCATAGCCAAAGACTATGTCGTTCCTCTATTTTGCCAGTATTATAATACCTTTGCCAAGAAATTCTTTGTGCGCTCCTGCTGCGGATTGCCGAACAATTCCTGCGGCGTCCCCTGCTCCAGGACATTCCCGCCGTCAATGAACAGTACTCTGTCCGCCACTTCCCGAGCAAAACCCATCTCATGGGTTACAATCACCATGGTCATGCCCTCTTTCGCCAAGTCCCGGATTACATTCAGCACCTCACCGACCATTTCGGGGTCCAAAGCTGACGTGGGTTCATCAAAGAGCATGATATCCGGATTCATCGCCAATGCGCGGGCAATGGCAACACGCTGCTGCTGGCCGCCCGATAAATTGTCTGGATAAACCTGTGCCTTTTCTATCAACCCTACCTTGCGCAGAAGCTCCATCGCCTGTGCTTCTGCTTTTGCCTTATCCATGCCCTTCACCTTCATGGGAGCCAGCGTGATGTTGTCCAAAACTGTCATATGAGGAAACAGATTAAACCGCTGAAATACCATACCCATATTCTCGCGGATCTTATTTACGTCATTTTTCTTGTCGGTGATTTCCACACCGTCCACCATAATGACACCGGAGGTCGGCTCCTCCAGCAAATTCAGGCAACGCAAAAAGGTGCTTTTTCCCGAACCGGAAGGCCCTATCACACAAACGACCTCCTGATCCTGAATGGTTTCGCTAATCCCCTTCAGCACTTCCAGCTTGCCAAAGCTTTTATATAGATTTTTTACTTCGATCATGGCTGTCTCTCCTTAATTACTGCTCATATTCCACTTTACTTCCACGTAATGAACCACTCGAGAAATAGTAAAGGTCAAAATCAAATATACACAGGCTACGCCGATATATGCCGGGAAGGGCGCATAGGATGTGCTGGTATAGATTTGTCCTACTTTCATAATTTCCGTTACGCCGATGACAGCCAACAGAGAAGTATCCTTCAGGAGCACAATAAATTCATTGCAAAGCGGTGGGATTACCCGTTTTACCGCCTGCGGCAAAATAATATACTGCATTGCTTTTTTGTGGTTCATCCCCAAAGAGCGAGCTGCCTCCATCTGTCCTTTGTCGATGGACTGAATTCCCGAACGAAAAATTTCCGCAATATAGGCTCCACTGTTCAAACTGCACACCACAATGGCAGTGGTCATCACATTAAAATGGAATCCGCTTACCCCATCCATAGAATTAATCAACCCGGGCACCCCGAAATGGAACAGAAGAATTTGTACATACAGCGGCGTTCCCCGCAAACACTCAATATAGATATTAGAAACAATCCGCAATGGCCAGATTTTGCTCAGCTTGCTCAACGCCATCACCATACCGATTACCATACCAATACAAACTGCAATAGCGGTAATTTTGATTGTAATCGTAGCGCCTCCCCAAAGACGCGGCATGACGGTCCAAAAATGATATCCAAAATTATTCATTTACTCTCCGTGCACTCCCTTTATCATACAAAATTCTTTATTATTATACCTCATTTGACCATCATCTGGCAACAAATTCCTCATTAAAAACAAAAAAATGAAATAAAAAAATCAAGGCCGCTGCATAAAGATTACTTCATTATGCAACCGCCTTGACTTCATTTTATAAAATTATTTTGTCTGAAATAATTATTCAGCTGCGCCGAAATATTTGTCAATCAGCGCGTCATAGGTGCCATCTTCTTTTACATTTGCTAAACCAGCATCCAGTTTTTACAAGAGTTCGGTATTGCCCTTTGCCACCGCAATAGCGAACTGTTCTGGCTCTTCCACAACAAATTCTGCAGCAATTTTTACTTCATCTGGATGAGCCGCTACATATTTGTTGTTTACAGGAATGTCCATAATCACGGCATCTACTTCTCCGTTGGCCAGGGCCATCATGCAGACATTGATATTTGCCAGCAGTTTTACATCAGCTACCACGCCGGCTTCCTGCAGTTCCATCGCTTTATCGGCACCAGTGGTACCCTGCTGTGCTGTAACAACTTTGCCGGCCAAATCTTCTTCGCTGGCAATGGAATCATCATCAATGGCTACTGCAATATTTAAGCCTGCATCATAGTAGGTTTCTGTAAAATCAACCTGTTCTACACGTTCCGGCGTCACACTCATTCCAGCAATGGCAGCATCAATAGAGCCGTTCTGCAGAGCCATTACCAAACCGTCAAACTCTAAGTTTTCCATTTCTACAGTCATACCCTGGTCGGCAGCAATTGCATTAATCAAATCAATATCAAAGCCCTCGATGGTGGTGCCGTCTTCTTCATTTACATACTCAAAAGGCGCAAACTCTGCGTTGGTACCTACCTTTAATACGTTACTCTCCTGACTTTCTGCATTTGCATTTACATCCTTGTCCCCATCTGCATTGTTGTTTCCGCCGCTGCAGCCTGCAAACAAGACCATGCTGGCTGCCAATACACCGGCAACCACTACTTTACTGAATCTTTTCATTTTGGAATAATCCCCTTTCCTATTTGCCTAACTTTTTATTGTGATATGCCTTTTTATGAAAACAAACTGTCCCATAAATCCTGTACAGGCATTGCCTAATGCCAAAATTAACAGACTATGTTTTTCATAATAAAGATATCAATAAAATAATACAGACTTTTTTCAATCTTTGCAATACATTTCTGATGTTTTTGTCACTTTTTTCTTTTTTCATTTTCCAAAGTTATCAACAGAACATACTATCCCACCTGTGGATAATGTGGATAAGTATCGCAAAGCCTTATACCTGCGCCATCTTATTTCCCCAGTTCATGTTGATAACTTGATGTCCCTGTGCATATCTCAAAAATTTTATTTCAAAAGCGTCCCTGCCCGCTGGCCAACGTAAAACCCAGCACACTTTTTGCACCATACCGATAAAGCGTCTGCGCACAGTGCAATAATGTAGCTCCGCTGGTAAACACATCATCCACCACGATAATATGTTTTCCCTGTACATCAGCCTTTGGCGCCAGGCGAAAAGCTCCTGTCAAATTCTGTAGCCGTTGCTCTCGGCTGAGACCGATTTGATGCGGCGTATCCCGCACTCGCTGCAGAGCGTTTTGCCAGGACAAGCCCCGTTGCTCTGCCAAAGCTTCCGCCAATAAGGCACTTTGATTATAGCCACGCTCCCGCAGCCGGTTTTTGTGCAGCGGCACCGGAATCAGCAAATCATATCCCTGCGGCAAATACGCTGCCGTCTCCACCGCCCATGCAGAAGCCAGCCAGGGCATATTGCGGAATTTGAAATCTACAATCGCCTGTTGCCAGCCGTCCTGATAGGGCCAAACCGACACATTTCCCACCAGATACTGAGGCCAGCTGCGGCAGTTGGCACAGCCATCTGAAGCAATCCCAAAACTGTGACAGCGCTGACACTGCCCATACAAGCTGCGTTTGCGCAAAGCCTCTGCGCGGCAATCATCGCACACCTCCAAACGTTCCTGTCTTGTCATGCAGATCGGACACACCGACGGCAGAGGAAAACACAGCCCATACACTTTTTGCAGCCACTTCACAATATCCTCCCTCCCATCTCGTTTTTTAATAAAATTTTTCTTGCAAAATACAAACAAATGTTTTATTATAGAGCCAAACATATATTCTTTTTACATTTTCTTTTTCGGGAGTATCCTTTATGAATCTAATGAACAAATTAACAATCCTAGCCGACGCTGCAAAATATGACGTATCCTGTTCTTCCTCCGGTTCTACGCGTCAGGGAGCCAAGGGCACGCTAGGCTCAGCAGCGAAAGCCGGCATCTGTCATTCTTTCAGCGCCGATGGACGCTGCATCTCATTACTCAAAATTCTTATGACCAACAATTGTATCTATGACTGCGCCTATTGCCTAAACCGCCGCTCCAACGATAAGCCCCGCGCCATGTTTACAGTAGAAGAAATTGTCAATCTGACGATGGATTTTTATCGCCGCAACTATATCGAAGGATTATTTTTGAGCTCTGCCATAGTCGTTTCTCCTAATTACACCATGGAGCTTTTGGTAAAGATCACGGAAACTCTGCGCTATCAAAAACAATTTCACGGTTATATTCATCTCAAAGGCATTCCCGGCGCTGATCCTCAGCTGATTCAGCGGGCGGGACAGGTAGCTGACCGTCTCAGCATCAATATGGAACTGCCCTCTGAAAAATCGCTGACTTTTTTAGCGCCTGAGAAACAAAAACAGCATATTTTACTGCCTATGCAGCAAATTCATCAGGAAATCGTTCAGCATCGTGAAACACGGGCCTTGGCACGCAAAACACCGGCGTTTGTTCCTGCAGGACAGACCACACAAATGATTGTGGGAGCATCTGCTGACAATGATTTGCAAATCTTACGGCTCTCCGCTGCGCTGTACCAAAAATTTTCTATGAAGCGCGTCTATTTTTCCGCCTATGTACCAGTCAATCAGGATTCCCGCTTGCCACAAATCGCCCAACCTCCCATGCTGCGAGAAAACAGGCTGTATCAAGCCGATTGGCTGATGCGCTTTTACGGCTTTCAGGCACAGGAGCTATTGGATGAAAGCAATCCCAACTTTGACCCAGACTATGATCCCAAAGTGATATGGGCTGTTCGTCATCCGGAACAATTTCCCATGGAAATCAATACCGCGCCCTATAAGCAGTTACTGCGGGTACCAGGATTGGGCGTGCGCTGTGTACAGCGTATTGTCAGCGCAAGGAAAACGGCGCGTCTGGATTTTGATGATTTGCTGCGCATGCATGTGTCCTTAAAAAGAGCCCAATATTTCATCACCTGCAAAGGCAAATATTATCGCGTGAAGGACCCGCAGCCGGATTTGATCTTGCGAGCATTGAAACCCAAAGTCCGTTCTCCCTATCAGCAGCTCAGTTTTTTCGAGGAACCTGCCGTGCAAACACCGCAGGTGGAGGTGCTGCCGGACCAGGCATTTTTTCCCAAAGCGTCCGCAAACACCACAACTGATTTGCTTCCGGTTTTTTAAGCCCAGTCTGTTTTTCCATTCCATAATTTTTGCAATTGTTTCACGTGAAACAATTTTGCAGAAAGGAGGCAACCTATGCGCACATATTTATATGACGGCAGTTTTGACGGACTGCTCACCGCTTATTTTTATGCCTATAAAGATAAAGATATCTATGATATTTGCCGCCAAACGCACTATCAGCCAGACTTACTCAGCAAACCACTCAACATTTCCACTGAGGAAGATAAGGCACAGCGCATCGTCACATCTGTACAGCAAACCCTGTCGTCACAAACCATGCGCAATTTGTACCTGCTCTATCTCAGCGAGCTGCCCCGATGTGATTTTCTAGGGCTGCAATATCTGCGCTTATGTTACCAGCAGGGCGCCGCTGCCAATCTGGCTAAACACCATCCTGTCATCCGTCAGGTGGATGATGCCTGCCGCAAGGTAAAGCTTGAACTAGACCATATGAAAGGCTTTTTACGATTTCAAGAAATCGATTCTCTGGTCTTTTATGCCTGCTTTGCTCCAGACCATAACCAGCTGCCTCTGTTGCAGCCTCATCTGGAACGGCGCTTTTCTGACCAGAAAATGATTGTCTTTGACGAAAAAAGGCAATATGCCCTGGTCTATAATCTACACCACAGTATCATGATTCCTTTCACACAGGAAAAGGCACAACGCCTGCTGCAAAATTGTCATGACAACTGCATTGAGCTCTTTCGCCGTTATTTTCACACCATCGCCATCTCCCAACGCAGCAATCCCAAATTGCAGGCAGGATATATGCCTCACCGCTACCGCCAATATATGCCGGAAACGCAGCCGGAAGACAGATAAACATCCTCACTCTGCCTTCCCGGCACTTTTCTATACTTGGAATATTCTAGGAAAATCATGGAAATCCTGCTGATGTTTTCGGGGAATCCTTTTTTGCAAATCAGCGTGCTCTGCTTCTATGACAATCAATCGCATGCGTGACAAATTTTTACATAAAGAAGATAGAAATACACTGTTTAAGCTGTTTGAACAGTGTTATATCTAATGTAGAATTGTTTATCTGATAAACCGTCTGCCTGCAAAAAACTGTGCAGCCTGTTTGAGAATATGGTATACTCTTTTTATAAAAGCATTGAAAAGTAGCTGGAGTATACGATATAGCAGAAAATATTTATCCAGGGTTTAACGGGATGATGAAAGAATTTGAAAATCTGCTTATTTTGTGGTGGATGGAAGTCTTCAAATCCTATTTTCAAAAATATTTGAATGAATATTATTCATTGACTTTTAAAAAAGGACATGTTATGATAACTGTTGGAAAGGAGGTGCAGTATGCGTATTACAAAAGAACCAGAGGAACGTAAACAGGAAATATTAGACACCGCTATGCGTCTTTTCTATGAAAAGGGCTATGAAAAAACCTCTATTGCCGATATTGCAAAAGCCATAGGCGTTGCACAGGGATTGTGTTACCGATATTTCCCGTCAAAAGAAGCCCTTTTTGACAGCGCAATTGAGCAATATGCAGAGGAGCTTGTAAGCCGCTTTTCTGTTTCGCCGAGCCATGATAAAATGCCATTGAAAGAACTCATTGAAAAAATGCCTATCATGGCGGAAACAGAAGATAGCCATTACTATAAAACACTTCACGTTGTGGAGAACAAAAAATTTCACGACCAACTGACCTTAAAAGTCTGTGAAAAACTTTCAAGAGTAGTTGCTAAATTACTGGAACACGCAAAGGAAAAAGGCGAAATCAGCATAGATGATATTCAAACGGCTGCTCTCTTTTGCGTCTACGGACAAATTGGCATTTTACTTGCCGAAACCTATACCGCAGAAGAAAAAGAAAGGCGTATTCGTGATTTTTTGATTTATGCACTAAGATTATAAGGCGGCTCCCTGCTCCGGTAGGGAGTAATCTTACAGCATGTTAATGAATGGCTTTCATTCATAATCAAAAAAAAATGAATGCCCATCACCTTTTCAAACATAAATGAATAATATAATTTCATTTATGCCATAAGCTAATGATGTTAGTTAAGCGTGATATATGGATTTACAACTTCAAAAATTGATTATAGAAAACGAATAAGAAAAATAATGACTACGGAACAATTTTGAGTATGCTTGGAAATACTTTTTGTTTCCGATCTATTTTTTCTCCCTTGATTGTTTTACTAATCTTGGCTATCAGCTATGGAACACACATGGAAGTTTGAAGACAAAAACATTATACGAATGCTTCGGAGAGGAATTTAAAAATTATTGTTTCCGTTCGTGGAGATTGATACCACTAATATGGTAATTGGCTACCTCCTTGGCAGCCCTTAAATATAGTTCAAAAATGAATAATGTTCATTCAATATTAGAGAGGAAGTTTTTTCAATGCAAGCAAAAATTGATTTTATCGAAGGGAATACAAGACGCTGCTTAATGGCTATGGCTTTACCTATGATTGCAGCAATGTTCCTTAATATGGCTTATAACCTTGTTGATAGTTTATGGATTGGCAACCTTTTGGGAGAAACCGCTTATGCCGCCTTGACAAATTCAACACCGATTATTCTGATACTAACGTCCGTAGCTATGGGAGCTACAAATGGTCTTTCTATTTTACTTTCACAGGCGATTGGAGCCAAAGACAAGAAGAAAACAGAAAGTCTTATTGCTACTTCGCTTATCGTTGCAGTTGTATTTTCATTACTGGTTACATTGGTGCTTGAACTATCCTTATCCTTTATTTTGAACGCTTTGAATACACCTGCTGAAACGTATGATATGGCGTATAGCTATCTTGCAATTTATGTCCTTGGTTATATAGATAGCTGTTTACCTGTATCTGTATTTTACAGCTGTTTTAAGAAGTTTTGGTAATTCCATGTTTCAAGCGGTTGCCATGTTAATATCAACCGTTTTGAACGTAATCCTTGACCCTATTTTTATTCATTTTGTCGACTTTCATGGTGCTGCGATTGCAACCTTACTTTCTCAAAGTGTTTGTCTGATTTTTATGGTTATCTACTTGAAAAAGAAAAAGTTATTTTCTCTGCATATCACTTGGTTTGATAAAGCTGATGTTTTACCTCTTATTCAAAAAGCCATACCTTCTGCTATTCAGCAAAGTATTCCGGCGGTAAGCACTACATTTTTGACCGCATTAGTAAGCACATATAGTATTACCGCGATTGCTGCGTATGGCATTACCGGAAAATTGGAAACTATTCTTTTTTATCCGGCTATGGCGTTGAATGTGGTCTTGACTACTATCGTGGGACAGTGTATCGGAGGGCAACGAACTGATCGCGCAAAAGACTATATAAAATGTGCTTTGAAATATGGGTGTTTGCTGCTCTTAATTCTCTCTATTGTTGTCGTGGCGTTTTCAAGGCAGTTATCCGGCTTCTTCGTAAACAGTTCTGATATAGCAGCTATTGTCGGAGTGTACTTTTCAATTGTAGATATCGGTTATATTTTGAACACAGTGACAAACTGTTTTCTTGGAGTATTGAACGGATTTGGAAAGCCTGCAAAAAGTATGTCGCTGATGATTTTTTACTATGTCGTTGTCCGTATGCCTTTAGCATATTTATTCTTATTTTTCGGTTTTGGATTAAACGGTATATGGACTGCCGTACTTATCAGCCATATCTGCGCAGCGGTAGCTTCTATGCTTATAGCGCTGTTACAGATAAAAAGCAAGAAATGATCTTTTGCACATTGAGCCGCCATTTCCCATTCAGATAAGTTTCAAAACAGCTTCGTGTTTTTGGTATGTCGGTATGGGGGAGGGTGTTGCCATGCCTTTTTTTTTCACATTACAACTATTGAAGTCATTGAAAAAGCTGTTGCTGGAGAACCGGACGTAATAGACAGGTACTGCGGCATTATGCCATATTTAATTGCGTTGGTTTTTCCAACATTGGGAAAGCCGAGATAGGCGATCTATGTTGCCTCGGATAATTACCACAGTTTTGTTACACAGTAGAAAGGCGTTTTTGAGAGAACATTGCCGCATGAGAAACATACCCCCAAAGCCGCCTGTATCAATGCTTTTTCAGCCCTTATTGCCTAATAAAAGGCACGAAAAAAGCGGGCAGGAAATGCTTTGTTTCTTACTCGCCTTTTTCTGCACCCTGTATGGCAATTACCCTATTTCAGTTTGTTGGTTGATACTGGTTTATGAACAGCTACCAGTTCATAGCTCTTTATTCATGCGTTTGTCGTCCCTTGCTTCGTTCCTTTATTGACAAAGAATCTATTTCACTTTATAATTTTTAAATAAATACTTTTTGATTGTACTATTTCTCTGTTTCCTTTTTGTTTCGGGAATAGTCCTGTCATATATATTAAATATGCAACAAAAATTTCGATATAAGGAGTTCTGACTAATATGGAACAAGCAAAAAAACGCATTTTGACTGGGGACCGCCCCACCGGTAAATTGCATATCGGCCATTATGTAGGCAGTTTACAAAACCGTGTAAAATTACAGGATGAATACGAGAGCTTCATTCTCATCGCCGATATTCAAGCTCTGACCACACATTTTGAACGGCCCCAATTAATCCATGACAGCATTTATGAAGTGGCAATGGATAATCTCTCTGTGGGATTGGACCCCAACAAGGTTACCTTAGTGCAGCAATCTCATGTACCGGCTATTGCCGAGTTAACACAATATTACTCCCTGCTGGTGAGCGTCAATACCTTGCGACACAATCCTACCATTAAGACAGAAGCGGCTCAATACGGCTATGATGACCTCACCTACGGTTTTTTAGGCTATCCGGTGAGCCAATCTGCCGATATCACTTTCTGCAATGCCGATCTGGTGCCAGTAGGAGAAGACCAACTGCCCCATATGGAGCTCACACGCAAATTAGTGCGCCGTTTTAATGAAATGTATGCGCCAGTATTGAAAGAACCCCAACATATATTGAGCAGCTGTTCTCGCCTGATGGGACTGGACGGCAACGCGAAAATGGGGAAAAGCTTGGGCAACGCGATTTATCTGTCTGATTCTGCAGAAGAAGTGACGCGCAAAGTGAAAACTGCCGTGACTGACCCAGCCCGCATTAAAGCCAGCGATCCAGGCCATCCGGAAGTATGTGTGGTGAATAAATACCATCAGACCTTCACCGCCAATGAATACGACGATATCTGTGATATGTGCCGCAAAGGTGCAATCGGCTGCGTGGCCTGCAAGAAAAAGCTAACGGAGAGTCTGAACAATTTACTAGACCCATTCCGTGAAAGACGGGCTTATTACGAAGCCCATCGCGATGAAGTGCGGGATATCATCAACACTGGTACCGCCAAAGCCTGTGAAATCGGCAATGAAACTGTACGCAAAGTAAAAGATGCCATGTTCCTGACTGTATAAAAAGTTCCGCAAAAAATATGCAACTGAAAAACCGCTCAGCAAATGATTGATAGATTTCTCATTCGCTGAGCGGCTTCTTTTTGTACTTAAAATTATTGGAAACTCACCGCAAATTCATATTTTATAATTCACTAATTTATCTATTTGCGTTTCCACGTGGTACCCTGTTTGGTATCTTCTAAAATCACGCCAATTTCGTTTAACTGATTACGGATCTGATCTGCCATCGCGTAATTTTTCTCCTGACGCGCCTGTTTGCGCAAATCAATTAGTAATTGCATCAAAGCTTCTGTCAAGCCATCATTTTCATCCTCTTTGGCTGCGAAATCCAAACCCATAATACTCAGCAGTGTCGTATATACCTCTGACGCTTTCTGCATTGCCTGCCGATCCAGTGTGGTTTCTTTCAGATAGGTATTGATTTCCCGTGCCATATCAAACAGTGCAGCGCTGGCCAACGCTGTGTTGAAATCATCGTTCATCGCGTCTTGGAAAGCTTCCTCCAGAGCATTTATCTTTTGCAGCAGCTCTGCACCGGCAGCGGTATTTTCTGTCTTCGCCATCTGCAGACCACTATGAAGTCCATTGTAGCAGTTTTTCAGCCGTTCCAGCCCTTTCTGCGCTACCTGTAGCTTTTCATCATCAAAATCCAAAGGACTGCGATATTGTACCGACAGCAAATAGAAACGCACTGTTTCTGCATCGAATTTGTCCAGAATATCGCGCAGCAGGAAAAAGTTCCCCAGCGATTTGGACATTTTCTCCGAATTAATGGTAATGAATCCATTATGCAGCCAGTAATTGGCCATCGGCTTGCCAGTGACGCATTCGGTTTGGGCAATCTCATTTTCATGGTGCGGGAAAATCAAATCCTGCCCGCCGCCGTGAATGTCAAATTGTTCGCCCAGATATTTGCAGCTCATAGCAGAGCATTCAATATGCCAACCGGGACGCCCCTTTCCCCATGGACTGTCCCAAGCAGGTTCACCGGGCTTCGCGCTTTTCCACAACGCAAAATCCATAGGATCTTGTTTACGGGTATCTACGTCTACACGGGCTCCTGCCTGCATATCGTCCAGATTACGCCCGGACAGCTTGCCATATTCTGCATATTTGCGCACAGAAAAATACACATCGCCATCCAGCTCATAGCCGTAGCCAGCATTGATAATGCGCTGCACAAAATCAATGATATCCTGCATATGCTCGCTTACCTTAGGATATTTTGTGGCCGGCAGCACATTTAACGCATTCACATCTTTGAAAAACTCATCAATATAACGAGCTGCCAGCTTGATGGGATCATCTTTTTCCTCATTGGCGCGTTTGATAATTTTATCATCCACATCGGTGAAATTTTGAATATAGGTCACTTCATAGCCACAGTAGGTTAAATAGCGGCGAATGGTATCAAACACCACAATAGGACGGGCATTGCCCAAATGAATGTAGTTATAGGTAGTGGGACCGCATACATACATTTTTACCTTACCCGGTTCCAGCGTTTTCAATTCCATCTTGCAATTGTTCAGGGTGTTATGCACCATGATCGGTTTATTCATTTTTTGTTTCCTCCCAATGCTTCACTTTTGCTTCCAATTCCTTAATTTTATTTTGCATACATTCCAGTGCATCCTCTACCGGGTCGGGCAGCTTATCATGCGCCAAGTCAGCCTGATGCTTTTTCTTCAATTCGGCATCGTGCTGTAAGCTCTGTCCGTCTTTGGCTACGACTCTACCGGGAATGCCTACCACCGTACAGTTATCTGGCACCGGTTTCAGCACCACAGAACCAGCACCGATTTTTACATTGTTGCCTACGCGAAAAGAGCCCAAAACCTTTGCTCCGGCGCCAACCACGACATCATTACCCAAAGTAGGGTGACGTTTCCCGCTTTCCTTTCCAGTACCGCCTAAGGTTACACCTTGATATAACGTGACATCATCGCCGATCTCCGCAGTTTCCCCGATGACGATGCCTGCGCCATGGTCAATAAACAGCCGTCTTCCCAGCTGTGCGCCGGGATGAATTTCCACCTGTGTGAAAAAACGGGCTACCTGGGAGATAAAGCGTGCCAACACAAAGTGCTTCTTTTGATACAGCTTATGGGTGATTCCTCGCTGTATCCAAATCGCATGCAAACCGGGATAATTCAGCAGCACTTCAATTTTTGTTTTTGCTGCCGGATCTCGCTCAAATACCACCTGAATGTCCTCTTGCATTTGCTCAAACATAGCAAACCTCCTCATTTATCATATTATTACATCTGTCTTTTTATCCCTAAAAAAACGGTCATGCATCTCCTCTATTAGAGACGCATGACCGTGATTCCACTCTAGTTCTGTCCTCCGTGCAATACCACGGGGACACTCTGCAGCCGATAACGGGGCCAAACGGACAACTCTACCGCTGCGATGCAGCTTCAACCTGCCAACTCCCGGGCGCACTTCTCTCTGTATTTCATCAAGTTTGCTTCCAGCCAATGACAAACCCTCTCTGACACTTCCTACAGAAATACTCTGCCCATTCTCTGTCGTTGCATATCAATTTTTGCAAGGCTTAGTTGTATTTTATGTAATCCTACTGCAGTTTGTCAAGTACAATTTGCTTTTGGATTGTATAATCTGCAAAAAATCCTTATAATTCTTTTATAGTGCTTTCATCCTAAACGTTTTCCAGAAATTTCTTCGTTATTTCTTGCAGCATTTACATAAATTTTTCATTCTGACTGCGCCGCTCTAAAAGCGCCACATTGCGCCAACGTTGCAAGGCTGTATCGTACCCTAGCTTCTGTCGCACACCCAACTCTACATAGCCGCATTTTTGAAACAACGCTAGGCTGGGCAAATTATCGTCAAAAATTAACGCTTCCAGCGTCCAAATTCCGTTGCGCTCACTTTCCTCCGCCATGGCTTCCAATAATAGTTGTCCTACCCCTTGATGCTGATAGTCCTCATGTACATAGATGCTGACTTCTGCCACACCAGAGTACACATCTCTGGCAAAGCTGGGCGCAATCACCGCCCAACCAATTACCACACCATTTTTATTCTGTGCTACCAAACGGCTGTGTTTATGATGCGCGCCATCCCACTGGGCATAAGTAGGCACTTTCAAAGAAAACGTCGCTCTATGTCCGGCAATCCCCTGTTCATAAATCGCAGCTACAGCAGGCCAATCTTCTTCCTTCATGGCGCGAATAGAAATGTCGTTCATTTTCCTACTCCTTTTCCTGCTGCAGTGCTTTTATCGTACATACTGCATAAGCTGAAATACCCAAGCCTTCCCCTGTAAAGCCCAATTTTTCTGTAGTGGTAGCCTTTATATTGATTCTGTCCTGCCCAATCTGCAATACCTCAGCGATATTGACTTCCATCTGCGGAATAAAGCCTGCTAGCTTAGGCCGCTGTGCCACCACTGTCACATCCACATTATTTACCTCATAGTTTGCTTGTTTCAACAATTCCGTCACACGCTGCAACAAAAGCATACTGCTGATTCCTGCATATTGAGCATCATTGTCCGGGAAATGTCTGCCGATATCCCCCATTCCTGCAGCGCCCAGCATGGCATCCATCAACGCATGCACCAGCACATCTGCATCAGAATGCCCTAAAAGCCCCTTTTCGTAGGGAATCTCTACACCGCCCAAAATCAATTTGCGTTCCTCCACCAAACGATGTACATCGTATCCAAATCCTACTCTTATTTCGTCCATAACATGTTTCCTCACTTTTCATTTTTTCTCATGCGTTGATAAAAAATCTCTGCTGTTTCCAGATCCTCCGGCGTCGTCAGTTTAATATTTTCATAATATGCTTCTTCCACTTTCACAGGCAAACCGTATTGTTCTGCTACAGATGCATCATCCGTGGCAATAAAGCCGTTTTCCTGCGCCTTTCGGTAGCACTCCAAAATAGCTGCTGTGTAAAAGCACTGTGGCGTCTGCACCTGCCAAAGCTGGCTGCGCGCTGGCGTTTCTTGCACCATCCCCCAGGCATCTACCCGTTTTATCGTGTCCTTTACCGGCACACCAGCAATAACCCCACACTCTGGCGTCAGCTGGGCCAGCAGTTTTGCAATGAGTGCTTCTGTCACAAAAGGACGAGCGCCATCATGAATCAACACCCTTTCATAGACAGTCGGCAGATTCTCCAACCCGCACAGCCGCTCCTTGCCGCCAATAGTATATCCGATAATTTTATCATAATGACTTCGCGGCACCAGCCTTTCCACCCATGCCATTTCGGTGTCCTTGGTGACAAGCAAAATACCGTCTATCAGCGCACTCTCCTGAAAAGCCTGCACTGTATGCTCCAGCACGGTTTTGCCATACAATGTAAGAAATAATTTATTTTGTCCGGCTTGCATGCGTTTCCCCGAACCTGCTGCTAAGATAATTGCCGCTGTCTTCATGCTTCGTCCCCTCCTATATGCAGAAAAAGAGTCGCTGCAGCGGCCAAAGGCGTTCTGTCCCCGCCTGAACCTTTTTCTGCAGCAACTCCCTCTCAATCGTGCTGTTTGCTCTTTTATTTTTCCAATGGTTTTCCGAAAATCATACGGCCTGCATTGGTTTGAATCACGCTGGTCACTTCCACTTCAATGGTTTTCCCAATGTATCGGCGACCATTTTCCACTACAATCATAGTGCCGTCATCCAAATAAGCAACGCCCTGGTTATGTTCTTTCCCGTCCTTCATGACGTTCACGATCATTTTTTCCCCAGGCAATACGACAGGTTTGATAGCGTTAGCCAGCTCATTTATATTTAACACCACAACACCTTGTAGAGTCGCCACTTTATTCAGATTATAATCGTTGGTTACTACACAGCCATACAATTCCTGGGCCAACCGTACCAATTTATCATCCACTTCTGCAATATCATCGTAATCTCGATTGGAGATTTCAACTTCAATATCCAGCTCGCTGCGAATGATATTCAGCATGTCCAGGCCCCGACGACCCTTTGCCCGTTTCAGCGCATCGGATGAGTCAGCAATGTGCCGTAGTTCTTCCAGTACAAAGTTAGGAATTACAATAGGGCCTTCCACAAACCCTGTTTTGCAAATATCTGCAATTCTTCCATCAATAATAACGCTTGTATCCAGAACCTTCGGCATGTTGCAATACCCTGCTGCCCTCGTCTTGCCTTTGACTCGAAACCGGTTACCATCTTTCCCCAGCCCCCCAAAAAAGGCTACCAAGTCTTCCCGTTTGCGCACTCCCAAGCTTACGCCTAAGTAGCCAAACACCAGACACATCACCAACGGCATATATGGCCCGATGATGGGTAAAAAGGACAGGGCATAGCCAATAAAAAATGCTACTATGAGTCCGATAATTAAACCAATTGCGCCACTCAGTAAATCCTGAGTAGACATTTTCTGTAGTTTTCCTTCCATCCACTTTGTAATGGTGATCATGCGATCCAGCAACGGTGTTGCAATCAGCCAGAAAATGATTGCCACCGCAGCGGCCAACACAACTTCTAAGACTAAAATGCTCTGCGCAGACCAGCCAAACTGCATCCTAAGGGGCACAGCCAATAACGGTGCCGCATAAACCACAATCGCCATCCCAATCAAAGCAAAAAAGATTTGTACAATTCGTTTTAACACATTATATTTCATTTTTTCGCCTCCTTTCTTATTTTTATTCTACAAAACAAACTTTAAGAAATCCTAACAAAATAATAGAAATTTTGTTAAATCCAATGGAATTCAGAATAAATTTGATCCCGCATTCTTTTCAGTCCGTCTTTAATTGTTTTCGCCCTTGCTTCGCCAATTCCTTCCACTTCGTCTAAATCTTCTACGGAAGCCTGCTGAATTTTTGCAAAGGAGCCAAAATATTTAACCATATTTTGTATTACACCAAAAGGCAACCGAGGAATGCGGCTTAACAAACGATATCCCCGTGTTACCAAAATTGTATCTTGATTTTTGCCGATTTCATAACCCATTTCCCGGGCAAAGATTTCCAAGTGCAGCAAATCCTCCGAGCGCAGATTACGCAGACGTTGTAAGATGTCGTTAACACTCTTCTGTCCACCCCAGTTTTCATAATCCATAATCGTACGTTCTTCATCCCGTGCTACATTGGAAATCAGTTCCTCTACCTGCATTTGAATTAGGCGTCCCTCGGTTCCCAGCTCACTGATATACTTGCTCAACTCTTCTTCCACACGGGCAAACATTTCCGCCCGCTGTAAAACCTTAGCCACGTCGTTGATAGATACCATACCGTCATATTCCAACACACTGAGGCTGTTTAGCGCCTTATCCAAGACTGTTTTATATTTATCCAACGTCTGCACTGCCTGATTGGCCAATCCCACCAGCACATTGCTTTCTTTCACATAATACTTGATATCGCCCTTAAACAGCGTAATCACGTTGCGGCGCTGAGAAATACATACCACCAGCACATCCAGCTGCCGCGCTACCTTTTCCGAAGTACGGTGCCGAATTCCCGTTTCTGAAGACGGCACGCTGGGATCAGGATTCAAATGTGCATTGGCGCGCAAAATCCGCGTAGCATCTTTGTTCAAAATAATCGCGCCATCCATCTTGGCCAATTCATACAAACTAGCTGGAGAATAAGGGCAATCAATTACAAAACCGCCAGTTACCAAATCATTGATAGCAGGATCATCTGTCAGTACAATCAGCCCACCGGTTTTTGCCCGCAACACATTATCAAGCCCCTCACGCAAAGGTGTGCCAGGCGCAGTTTGTTTTAATAACGTAATCAGTTCATTCTTTTTTCCACCAACTCTTTCCATTTACGCACCTCCTAAAATTGTTTTTAACGCCTCCGCTACGCTGCCAACGCCGCGCACTTCCAACGGATACTGTTGTTCACGCTTTAAATTACCCTTAGGCACTATAGCAAGATGAAAACCCATCTTCTCTGCTTCAATTAATCGCTTCTCCAAGAAGCTGATCGTCCGCACTTCTCCTGTCAATCCAACTTCTCCCAACACGATCACATCATCCAAGATGGGACGGTTTTGCATACTGGACACTAAAGCCACAATAACTCCTAAGTCTATGGCTGGTTCATCCACCTTCAGACCGCCTACCACATTGAGGTAGATATCCTGATTGCCCAACGGCAAACGCATCTTCTTTTCCAATACCGCCAACAGCATCGCCGTGCGGTTAAAATCTACGCCATTAGTCATGCGGCGAGGCTGCCCATAGGGGCTTGAAGCCACCAATGCCTGTAACTCTACCAGCACCGGCCTGCTGCCTTCCATACAAGGCACTACTACAGAACCTACTGCGCCTTGAGGCCGCTCTGACAGAAAAATCTCCGAAGGATTGTGCACTTCCCGCAAACCTCTCTCCTGCATCTCAAACACACCGATCTCATTCGTAGAGCCAAAGCGATTTTTCAACGTACGAAGAATGCGGAAATGGTTGTGTCGCTCCCCTTCAAAAAAGAGCACTGCATCCACCATATGCTCCAAAACTCTCGGTCCTGCCACAGAACCGTCTTTCGTCACATGGCCCACCAAAATAATAGAAATATCCAATCCCTTCGCCCATTGCAGTACACGGCCAGTACACTCGCGCAGTTGGCTCACACTGCCCGGTGCCGAGGAAATTTCTGGCAAATAGACAGTCTGAATGGAATCCAAAATAACAAACTTAGGCTGAAACTTTTTTACCTGCTTTTCTATTGTAGATAAATTATTTTCTGTCAAAATAAATAATCGCTCATTTTCCACACCTAGACGCTGTGCCCGCATTTTCAACTGCTGCCGAGATTCTTCGCCGGAAACATAGAGAATAGGCGTATCCAGCTTTATGCGACCTGCCACCTGCATGGTCAGCGTTGATTTGCCAATCCCCGGATCTCCTGCCAACAGCATCAGCGCACCGGATACCATCCCGCCGCCCAACACTCGATTCAATTCTTGAATGCCTGTATCAATACGCAGCAAATCATCATACACGATCTCCCGTATTCCAATGGGCTCACTGGATGGCAACAGACGGACAGCCTCATTTTTTTGCTTTGAAATTGTTTCTTCTACAAAGGTGTTCCATTGTCCGCAGCCAGGACACTTGCCCAGCCATTTTGCGCTCTCATATCCGCACTCCTGACAGAAAAAAACGCTCTTTTCCTTTGCCATGCTCCGCTCTCCATTTCTTATTTTTTCCATTCTTTCTACTGTTATTATAACGAATTTCAGATAAAGAAACAAACTTTTTCCTTTAAGATTCTCCTATGTTCACATAAAATCTTTATATGTATGTCTTTTTCTTTACACTGTAAAATTCATAAGATATGTTGCTCTGTCATGTACCATTAAATTACCTACCATATACTCAAAAATTTTCTCTTCTTTAACTAACCACCGTTCATCATTCATGCATAATTCCCACTTTCAATTGGAAGAACACCTCGCCTATACAAAAAATTTGATTTTCATCGTCTGATAAAGATAGATACTACAGACAAACTATGATAAAATAAGCGTAACAACAAAAATCTACGGAGGTGTTGCCCATGGCAACTTCAACTATAAAAGCCCTGATTCCATGTGATATTCACAAAGTATGGGAAATTGTTACGATGGTTGATAATTATACGTGGCGCAGTGATCTGCGCAATACAGAAGTCGTAGATGAAAACCAATTCATTGAATACACCAAAGAGGGGTATCCAACTACTTTTACCATCACTGCTGTAGAACCATACAAGCGTTGGGAATTCGATATGGAGAACAATAACATGAAAGGCCATTGGGTTGGCGTTTTCACTCCCAGAGAAAATGAAACAGAAATAACTTTTACAGAACATGTAACTGCTAAAAAAATTTTTATGAAGCCTTTTGTGAAAATTTATCTCAAAAAACAACAGACACAATTTGTCTCAGATTTGAAAAAAGCAGTGTTGTATTTGGCACAAGAATAACTACAAAAAATCTGTTATCTGAAAGAAGAACAGCCAAGTCAGATATTCAATTAAGACAATTTTGCGTATGATATCAGAAGGCAATCATAAAGAAGCTTTATTGCAATGTGTAGAAGAAAAACGGCCTCTATTCCATAGGCCATTGGAAGAACTGAAAATCCCTATTCTCTTTATGGGGAGCAAACAAGATGAGATGTGCCGAAGCGACCTCGAAAATGAATATCAGGAAATGGCATCCATACTTCCCAATGCTTCATACATCTTTTTCCAAGTGGAGGGCACCCTGCTATTGCCTCCAACGCAAAGAAAACTGCTAAGTTGATAAAAAATTTTATCAACGAACATTATATGCCGCTCATATTCAAAAACAGCGCTACCAATATAGTAGCGCTGTGCTTTGGTATAAAGTTTTCATAAACAATCCTTTAGAATAAAATATTGGCTAACGGTAACCCAATGATTAATGCAATAGAGAGACCTATAACCAAATGCATGGTACCCTGCACATATGCAGTTTTCGCATTCAGCCAAGGATGACCGAAAATCAGCCCTGCATTCATGCTTGCAGCCGGTGTGATAAATGCCATCATCAATGCCATATTGATGGCCAGATAACAAGCGTATGGATTTCCGCCCAAGGTTGCACATAACGGACACAAAATAGGGATAAACACAATCCCCAAAATCAGATTATGCACAAACTGTGTGGTAATTCCTAAAATAATAGTACATGCAATAATGAAGATTGCGGGACTCATATTGGTCAAAATCGGTGTTAAGAAGCCCATCAAGGTTGTCATAATTCCACATTCTTCCGCTTGGAAAGCAGCCGCCAACGGTGTCGTAGCTACGATTAACCAAATCACATCCCATGAAATCCCTTTTGCTGCAACTTTCGCAAAATTTACATATGGTTCTCCTTCTGGAGTTCTTTTTGCCATTGCAATGGAAATCAAAACCCCCAAAGATCCTAAAATCCCAAATTTAGATAAAAACTGTGTAAACGCCCATGTTTTCGGCAAAAGCATCGGCAATAACATCATTACAATGTATGCTAACAGCATGATAAGCCCAAAAATCTGTTCGGAATTCATTTTTTCGTCTCTGTGTTCTTTCCCCAAGTCATTGGTCAATTGGGCCAGTACGCTCACGTCAAGGCGTAAAATAAATTTGGCTACCAGCAACAAAATCACGATATACAGATTGACAATAATCAACTGCCAAATAAGGTATTGCAAATCAGGAAACGCCAGGTTAGTCCCTTTAGAAAAAATCCCCAACATAATCAAGGAGCTTGTTTTAAAGGGGAACACAAACCCCGATATTACGAAAATTACCAATGCAGAAGGAATCATAAAATTCACAAAGGCATTTCCCTTTTGATACCCTGCTGCTTCTGCCAATGATACAATCAAACCCCAAATGATAAATACACCTACAAAACCGGTCCCTAAAAGATTCAAAATTTCCATTCCAAAAAATAACACTGCCATCAAGGCATATGGCCGACCAACAATAATCTTTCTGGACGTCAGCCAATTGGCCAGATATTCGGTAATATGCGTTTGATCTGCAATTGCTGCAAACACAAAGGACATAATTAAAATCGGAATGTTCATATACCCAAACCCATCACAAAAAGCTTGCTGAATTCCAACATAATCAGCTATACCTAATGCTACCAAAGCAAAAATACTCGGCCAAATCAAACCTAACGTCATCCAACCATAAATTGTAGCAATAAAAACGCCCAAAACTTTCATACCCAATTCTGTGATTGCACCAAAGGGTGGAATTAATCCGATACCAAATAAAATAACCAGATAAATAACTACATTGATATAATACACTTTATTTTTATTCGTTGCTGCACTTGACATATAGATGCCTCCATTTCTATTGTCATCTCTCAGTATTGCGCTATAAATTTTTATAAATCCTATTTTTTGACAAAGGGATAAAGCCCTATCATATAAATGCTTATCCCTCTGCCAGCTATACTTCGGGAGAAATTACATTTCTTCTTCAAGAATCTGATAAATTGGTGCCCCTTCACATTGTGCAGGCATTCTTACACCGCCTAAATGAGCAATTGTTGCTGCAACGTCTACCTGACGAATAACGCGATTGGTCAGACAGCCTTTTTTCAGGCCTTTCCCTGCTGAAATAAAGATTGGCGATACAGAGGTATCCTTGCAGCCAAAATAGGTAGATAAGGAATCGCCATGTACACGATTAAATCCTTCTTCCAAGAAGTAAATAATATCCCCACAGTCTGGACCGCTCATACCAATGATAGCTGCTTCTTTGTTGCGCATTGCCATAGCAACAACACGTCTATTGGTTTTTGGATCGCGATAGCTATACAAATCGGAAATAATCTGACGTTCCAATTCGTATTTGTCTTCTGGTTCTACAATCCCAGTCGCGTTGCGGCCTTTTAAGTTAATCCAAATATGATTGCCACGAGTTGCGATTGCCTTAGTCTGTGTCCAATCAATTTCCGGCAGATCATTTCCTTCTTCATCTTTTTTCAGCACTGTGTAACCCAGTTCACACATTACACCGGCATTTACTCCAAATGGATCTCCCAATACAGGAGGCAACTCTTCTGTGACTAACAAACCATGGTCGGAAACAATGAAGATTGTCCAGTCTTCATCCAGCAAGTGCAGGAAGTTCCCCAAATATTTATCGGTATCAATATAGGCATTTTCAATGAATTTCTCATAGGCTGCTACATTCAAACCAGGCTGAAAATCTCTTTCTTCTGCCCAGTTCCAGAATACATGAGCCATATTGTCTACGTTGTGAATATGAGAGAAGATAACTTCCATCCCTTTTTCTTCAATGGCGTATTTCAAGCAATCAGCCTGCCATTGTGTATATACTTCCCAGCCCGGCTGCATGATTTCACGAACCACGGTTTCCTGTCCGCCCAATGTAACCATAACCGGTTGCACATAATCCACATTTTCAATAATTTCATTGTAAAAGCTTTTTGGGTGAAACAGCATATCGCCATTATCAATGTCCATACCGTTGCTAACCCACATTTCAACGCTGTTCCCATCTTCCGCCATGTTAAAGACACGTACAGAACGACTTACCCGTGTTGTCCCATCTTTATACGGAACTGTATCAATCACATTTTTCACAAGTTCATTATTTTTCACGATGGCCAATGGCTGTTCATCCTGTTTTTTCTTATAGATTGCTACTGTATCGTAAATGCCCTCTGCATTAGGCTCCAACAGACAAACCCAACGTTTCATACCATTTGCCAGTATAATGCTGAATTCTTTGGCGCCAAGTTTGGCATTTTTCCAGTTTTTTGCGTCCTTTAGGGGAACTTTTGAAGATCTGTCGGAAATTTTTGTTCCAAAGTCCCCTTCATCTAAGGTTCTCATAATACTGGTAACTTTTTTACGATTCAACGCTTTGTCCAGAGCTTCTAAAGCTTTACTGGAAGATGTATCGAGTACTGCTTCATCTCCCATATCTTCTAGATCTGTGATAATGCAGCCTGCGCCGTTATCATGTTTTTCCCCTTCTACCATAACGGCATCTTGAATATTCACATCTGCATGAATATACAATTCCATATCTCTCAGGGAAGAACCCATGCTTACGCTAGCTGGCTGTGTCCCATCTACTACATACAGGTTTTCACTGTTAGAGCTAGGTGGCCAAGACCCACCTGGCCAATGCCATACCAACGTTTTTTTACCGGCTTCTGCAAACACATTCCACAACTGCTCTGCTTTGCAGGTCAGAGAGTCAAAAGCATACACAATTTCATCCAGACTTTCCTTTGACTGATTCCAGAAACATGTAATTCCATGGGTTTCTGGATAGGCTCCTGTTGCCAGGGTTGCCCACAGTGGAGGTGTGATAGTCGGCATAGCGCCTAACAAAATCAAATCTTCCCGGCAAGCACCTTTTTCTACATATTCTTTAATATGCGGCAGTTTACCCTGATCCATAAATTTCTTTGTCAGGCGTGGGTCCATGCCGTCTACACCCAAAACCAAAATTTTATTGGTTTTTGCTTCTCTTACCATTTCAATCCTCTCCTTTTCTTGGTAATAAAAGTATTAACAAACTTTTCACCTTTATTATATCTATAAAATTTATTTCTGCATAACATAGAAACAGACCAGATTTATAGAAAATTGTTGAAAATTTTTGTACCTCCGCACAACTTCCACATATAAAAGAGGACCTCGCGTCTTACGATGTGAAGTCCTCTTTCTTCCCTAACTATTTTTTCTCACAAATTTCCTATCAATCCATTTGTTATATATCTAAGGCAACCACATTCCAATCATAACCAAACTCTAAAAATGCATCCTTTTGTTCCGGCACATTCGTCACCTCAATCAATTTTAATGCCTGCTGAAACTTCGTTTTTTCCACTACAGGAGCCAAACCTTTAATTTTTTTCCAATAAAGCCAATAGGTTTCCCCATAATAGGTTGCCAGCTGCTTTTTGAACTGTTCTTTTATCTCTTTTGGTTCTATACCGTAACCATACCAGTAGGTTTTTTGAAAGATGGGCGTGACAGGAATCCTCCGCTGTTTTAATTTCCGTTGCTCCATCATAATCATAAATTCCTGTGCGTTCACCTTGTATTGCGGTTTTCCCTCCTGATTCAAATAACAAATTCCGAAAAAGGTCCGTTTGAAGGGTTTTGCGATAAATACATCATGCTCCAGCTGCTGCTGCACTTTTTTCTGCCACTGCTGAATCTCTAGCAGTGCTGCCGGTGTCAGCACGTGGGCAAAATAGGCCATTGCTACTAATCCTTGCAAAATCTGTAGGTAATCCAAAGAAAAAATACCGCTCATTTGAAACCGCAAATTATCAAAAATTTCTTTTGCGTCATCGTTAAAAAGCGCCTCGTTGCACACTGCCAGCTGTTCAAAAAACAGATGTGAATACAATTTTCGCAACGTGTTTGCCAGACGGATTTCCGTTTCGTATAAGCGTTGTTCATGCTGTCCGGTCTGCACAAGACAGCGATTCATCAAAGTATGCACCGGTGAAACAAGCTGATTGTCCAAAACCGCCTGTTCCTTGAACTGAAGAATTTCCCGTACAGAAGGACTGATGCGATAAACAATTTTCCCATTTTCTACACTGGAGCAGCCATAAACAATAAACTCCTCCTCATATTTCCCACATTCCGCCATATGTGCAACGCTATGGATACATGTCAAATCTCGTATTGAGGTCATAAATCTTCCTCTTTTCTATTTTTTCTCTGTAGCATAACTGTCCCGTTTTCGTTTTTCTGCACCATTACTGGTTCGCCCAATACATTTGAAAGCACATCGCTCTGAAAAACCTCGTCAATGCTCCCATTGGCCAATACCTGACCATGCTGCAGCAACAAGCATTTTTCAAAGCATGGTTGAATTTCTTCCGGATAATGGGTGACATAAATAATGGTGGTCTCTGTAGTCTCAGCAATCAGTTTTACCCATTGCAGCAGGTTTTCTCTGGCAAATACGTCTAACCCCGTTCCAGGCTCATCTAAGACCAAAATTTTCGGATCAGAAATCAGAGCGCGGGCAATTAAAACATTTTGCTGCTCGCCCTTGGACAACATAGAAAAAGGCATATCACTTTTATGCCCTATGTGCCATTGCTCCAGCAGAGCTCTCGCTTTCTGCACATCCTGGTCGCTGATCTCCGCCCCGATTCCCAATGTACCAAAAAGCCCTGACAATACAATGCATAAAACGGTTTCACTGCTATAATATTTATCAAAAAAAGAAGCGCTCACCCAGCCAATCTGTTTCGACAAGGAAAAAAGGCTTGTATCATCATAAACTTGTCCCAAAACCTCCAATTTTCCCGCAGTATGCTGCTTATATCCCGCAATGGCACTGAGCAATGTTGTCTTTCCACTTCCGTTCAGTCCAAATACAATCCAATGCTCTCCTTGTTTGACTTCCCAGTCTATGTCCTTCAGCAAATAATGCTGACCTGATTGGCAACACACCTTTTCCGCTTTTATCACTATCTTTACCATCGCGTCAACCCTGACTTTCCGTACAATTCTGCTGTGCCAATTCCTCTTCATCCATCACCAGCATATCTCCCAAAATAACCGGATTCAGTTCAACCGGTACTGCAAAGCCTTCCGGTTTCAAAAAACCCATATGTTTGTTCTCCCAGGCCATAATATCGCAAACCTTCGCGATATTCATTTTTTTCGTCTGTCCATTGTCATCCAAATCTGGATAGTAATTAAACTGCATCGCTTCGACAAAATATTTCGCGCTCAGATAAATTTCCGGCTCCGTGCCATATTCGATTCGATTGCATTCTGAGCAAAAAATCTCTATTCGCGCATTATACCCCGTGAAGATAATTTTGCGAATTTCTAATTTTCCGCCGCAAAATCTGCAGCAGCAACGGGCACTGCGTTCCCGCAACTCATGCAAGCGGTTCAGCGTCAAATTTTCCTGTGTCATAAGACTATTCACCTCAATTAAAATCTTTCATTTTTTCTTTATTATAGACACCTTTCATTTCTTATGTATAGCAAAAAAATAGACAATATTTTCAAAAATATTCTCTATTTTTTTGTAGCATAATTTCTGCAAGAATAGCAAAAATGAGCTTAACAAATGGATTTTCCACCAAGTATCTTTTTCTTTGTCTATTTCTTTACTATATGTTTCTCCCTGCACTACGCTCTGCCGCACTCTTTACTTTTTATCTCAAAATACGGTATAATTTTAGTATAAACATGTCTATAAAACATACTTCAGAGAGGAATATCTGTATGAGATTAGAACAACTAGAATATTTATGTGAAATTGCAAAGCGCAAATCAATGAATCTTGCCAGCAATAAACTCTTTGTCAGCCAACAGACACTCAGCACAGCTATCAAAAATTTAGAAAAAGAACTGGATACCAAATTATTAGAGCGTACCTATCATGGTGTATTCCCTACTGAAATCGGTCAGGAACTCATTGATATCTCTCAACAGATGCTTATCCAGTTGGATCAATTAAAATTAAAGATCGCCGCTAAAAACAATACGCAACTATCCGGTGATTTTACCATTGTCCTGGAGCCCGGAATCAATACCTTGATTATGCCTAAAATTGCTTCTCATTTTTATAAATATTATCCTAATATTCGACTGGTCAGTAAAACTCTGTCTCGTAAGGCTATCAAGGAATCCATTCGAAACAAAGAATATGACCTAGGGGTCATTTCTTCTTATGAATATTCCACCAATGACACTGATACAATACCTTCTCCGGAGTTGATTGTTAAAGAAATTATTGATTTTCAATTACTAGCTAGAATCAGTCAGATGTCCCCATTATCTTTGGAAAGCTCTATCTCACTACGGACACTTTTAACCTACCCGTTGGCTTTAAATGACCAGGCTTGTGGCGTCGATTTATTGAATGAGCTGAAAAAATATGGAAAACCATATATTTTGCCTACACATTACTATGGTATTTCACAACAATTGGTCTGTGATAATTTGGCGGTTTCCTTGGCAGTGAAAGTGAACAACTATCTGCCCTACTACTTCAATGATTTTAACGGAAAAATTCTAAACGTCCCTGTTAAAGAAGCCTTCCCCTTTCATGCCAGTTATATTATCCATCGAGACAATGCAAATTCCCCACTTATCGAACGTTTTCTCGAGACGCTTATGAAAATTATCTAAGCTCTAAAAAGATCTAATAAAAACATTTCATTATATAACACAAAAAGCAATGAATCCCAAACCGCCCCAAGAAAGTTAGACCAAAAAATCTAACAATTGAAGATCGGTTCAATGACCCATTGCTTTTCTTATATCCATCCATAAAGGAATCTGCTAATTTTTTATTTCATTTCCCGCAAAAATACATCTTTCATGGACGCTTTTAACGGATAGCCCAAATCGGCAAAGGTGTGGTCCAAAGCATCCAACATCATAGTTACATCTTCTATATTGGCATTTTCACCCATGTGTCCTAAACGGATTACTTTTCCTGCTAAAATATCAAAGCATCCTGCTATCATCACACTGTAAGTTTGCTCCATTCGCTGTAAAAGTTGGGCAGAATCCACGCCCTGAGGCACTTCCATAACTGTCACGGTAGGACAGTAACCTTTGCGCAGGTAAAGTTTCAGTCCTGCCTCAATTATGGCACGTCTAGTAGCGTCGGCGATTTTTTTATGCCGTGCATGGATATCGGGATCGGCTTGTACATTTTCCAGAGCAGTGCGCAATCCGTAAATATCGCTGATCGGCATGGTATAAGGAAACCACTTGTTTTTATAATAATCACGAAAGTTCAAAATGTTGGCATAGAACGAGGCGATTGGCGTTTTCCGCTGCTCCATCGCCTCTAAAGCCTCCTTGCTGACGCAAAGCATGGTTAGCCCTACCGGAGCGGACAAAGCTTTTTGGGAGCCACCGCACACGATATCCGCCTGGCAGGCATCCACATCAATATCTACACCAAACATGCTGGATACCGCGTCTACCACGGACAAAATGCCATACTGCTTTAACAGCGGGCAAATCTTCTCAATAGGATTCTGTACACCGGTAGGAGTATCACAATGTACCACTGCTGCATATTTGAAATCATGCTCCTGCTTCAAATATGCTTCCAGCGCCGTGACATCAAAATCTTCATGATAATCAGCAGTGTACAGAATCGGCTCGCCGCCATAAATCCGCACAAAATCCGCGAAGCCTTTTCCAAAGATACCATTGTCCAATACCAGCACCCTGTCACCGGGTTCGGTCAACGAAGCGCAGGCCGCTTCTAACCCTAAAATACCTTCCCCGCTTAAAATGTAGCACACATTTTTCGTGTGCAGTAAACCGCTCAGCAAATCACAGGTATCCCTGTAATATTCATAAAACTCCAAATCCAAATCAGGATTGGTCGTGACCAGACTTCTGGCCATTCTTACATTCTCACGAACCTGAGTAGGTCCCGGCGTCATAATTTTTTTCATTTTATCGTAACCACCTCTCTCCGTAACGCTTGTTTTAACATTCCTGCTATAGGCAGTACAATCACCGCAGCTACGCCAATTTGAATTAAGTTGCCTGGAATAGACAACACTGGCTGCACCCAGTTTCCGTAAATCAGCGCTTCTGCAATATAATAGCCCACTATTTTCATGGCGCAGGCTACCAGAATTGCCATTGCATAGCCTGCAACATTATCCTTCTTTTCACTGATCACGCCCACGGCATAACCCATCAAGCCTACAATGATGAATGTAGCAGGCGCCCATGGCGTCCAGCCGCCCATCAAATCAAAAAGCCCCATCCCGAAGGCACCAGCTATCGCGCCCATTTTTCTGCCAAAAATAATCGCCACCAAAAATAGCGGAATGTTGCCTAAATGAATCAGCCCACCTTGTCCAATGGGTAAGCGAATATGAATCATTGTCGCTGTAAAAACTAGCGCAACGGCTAACCCTGTAATCACAATCTCTTTTGTTGTCATCTTTCCCATGTCTGATACCTTCTTTTTTCTTTATTTATTTCTCTTGACTGACTCAGTTCATGCTATTATAATACTTCCATAGTGAACTGATTAAAAGTATCAGTTTCTAAAAAATTTATAGTATCAGTTGGTGATAGTGATGCTTCATCTTACACTCAAAGAAAATGACGGACCTCTCTATATGCAAATTTATCAACAAATAAAACAGCAAATCCGCGCTGGTGTCCTGCCTGATAATTATCGGCTTCCCTCCAAGCGCCAGTTGGCAGCGCAAATGCAAATCAGCGTCAATACTGTCAGCGCCGCGTACAGCCAGTTGGTGTCTGAAGGTTTTTTATCAGCACAACCCCAGCGAGGTTTTTTTGTTTGTCATTTGGACGAACTCATACAAGGCAATATCAAAGAGGAACAACAGTCTCAGCCTGTGCAGCCCGACTCTATTCTCGTGGATTTTTCAATTAATGACGTCGCCCGCGATAAATTTCCTTTTCAGGTCTGGCGCAAAACAATGAATAAGTGCTTTAACGAATATGACCCCAATCTTTTAACAAGTACGCCTCCTCAGGGAGATTACAAATTACGACAGGCTATTGCCCAGTATCTGTATCAGGCACGCAGCGTAAATTGCACTGCAGAACAAGTTATCATTGGTGCAGGCAACGATAATCTTTTGCAAATGCTCAGCTATATTTTAGACAGCAACTGTGTTATCGGCATGGAAAACCCTGTCTATCACAAAGCCATGCATTTTTTCCAGCGCATGGGACACACTGTTCTCTCTTTTCCTATGGACTCTCAGGGGATGCAGGTGACGCCTTTAGAGCCATATACTAATATTGCTGTTTATGTGACACCATCACATCAATTTCCGTTGGGAATCACCATGCCAGTAAGCCGTCGAATCAAATTGCTCAATTGGACACAAGAGAGTAAGCAACGCTATATCATTGAAGACGACTATGATAGTGAATTTCGTTACAATTCCCGACCAATACCGGCATTACAGAGTTTGGACCAAAACGGCCGTGTAATTTATCTAGGTACTTTTTCTAAATCCATTGCGCCATCGCTGCGTATCAGCTATATGGTGCTTCCTCCTTCACTTTTAAATATCTATCTGGAACAGTACCTTTCTTTTCAATCGGCAGTGTCCCGCTTTGAACAAGCTGTACTCCACGAATTTATTCTTTCCGGCCATTTTGAAACCCATTTGAACAAAATGCGCAAGGTTTACCGTACCCGTTGTCAGGAATTAACGCAAGCACTCTCTGTATTCGGAACGGATTTACAAATTTCTGGGGAAGGGGCTGGACTGTATTTAGTTGCACAACTTAAAAATGGGCTTACTGAAAAAGAAATGTGTTACCGTGCTCATCATCAGGGAGTAAAAGTTTATCCCATTTCTCCTTATTTTAGCGGTCCTGTTCCACAAGAACACCAAAGTAAAGTGCTCCTTGGTTTCGGCGCTCTAAACAATACTCAAATTCAGCACGGCGTGGCACTGTTAAGAGAAGCATGGAAGTAACCATTCATCAACCGGCATATTATCTGCGCAATTCCGCTTTTATCTGTTTCCCGAGCCTTGCCATACCTGATTTTTTGTAAAAAACAAACAGAACCGGAAAATTATCTTCCAGTTCTGTTTGTTTTTATTTTCGTGTTTGATGTTTGGAGTGTTACTCTTTGGTTTACAATTACATTTGCCCTCTCAAATCCTGATCCAAAGAAAGTTCCCGTACCAGTTCGCCTTTATTCAATTCCAGAACACAAGCGGTTTTATCTGCGCCTACAGACACATTATATTTTTTAGCTAAACCTTTTTTACGGGTAATATCTACTTCGATAAATTTATATTTATCACCATTTTCACGGTTTGCTTCATCAACTTTTCCCATTTTATCCAAGCTATCGCCAAATTCTGGGCTCCAGAAGCCTAACAGAACAGGTTTTTCTGATTCTACCACATTTCTTCTGAAATCTTCTTGTTCTTCAATATAGCGTTCTGCTGCTGTGGCTGCCGTAGCGCCGTCACCGATAGCTGTAGAAACCTGCCGCAGATATTTATCACGCACATCACCTACTGCAAATACGCCGTCCACGGAAGTTTCCATACGATCATTCGTATGAATCCAGCCTCTCTGATCCAGCTCCATCTGTCCTTTCACACATTCGGTACCTGGTACCATACCTACGAAGAAGAACACACCCTGACATGGGTAATCGGTGATTTCACCGGTCTTCAGATTTTTAATTTTTACACCTTCTACTTCATCTTCCCCAACGATTTCACTCAACACAGAGTTCCAGATGAAGTTCATTTTTGGATGGGCAAAGGCTTTTTCCGCTGCCTGCTTGTTGCAGTCCAGCACGCCTTCGTCATGCAGTACTACAACAGTAATTTTAGAAGCAAACTTTGCGATATACATACCTTCTTCAATTGCCTGGTCGCCACTGCCTACGACTACCACTTCTTGATCCTGGAAAAATTCTGCATCACAGGTTGCGCAATACGCAACACCCATACCAGTCAATTCCCGTTCTCCAGGAATTCCCAATACTCTTGCTTCCGTGCCAGTGGCAATGATAATTGCTTTTGCCTGATATTCATGCTTTTTGGTTTTTACAATTTTGATATCGCCGCTAAAGTCTACCGACTTCACTTCTTCCTTTTTCACTTCTACACCAAAGCTCTTTGCATGCTCTGCCATATCATTTGTCAGATCAGGACCGCTGGAAGCTTTATAACCAGGATAGTTTACAATTTCTCTTGTCGTAAATGCACGTCCACCCAAGGAACCTTTTTCTATAATTAATGTTTTCAGTCTGGCACGTCCGCCGTAAATTCCAGCGCTCAAGCCTGCAGGCCCACCACCGATAATAATTAAATCATATAATTCTTCTGCCATGAAAATAACCTCCTAAATAAATTATCTGATAATTGGGAATTCACTATATAAATGATTCTGTTATTATTATATAACAAATTTATGGTTTTTTCACATAGCTTCCACCAATATGGCCATACAAGTTATCTATGAGGCATCATTTTTACCCCTCTAAATCTCGTAAAAGCTGAGGGAAAATCTCAATACTGCGCTGCAAAATGCCCTGCATATAGGCAATGGCAATCCCATAATTGGTAAAAGGAATATTCTGGTCAGCAGCACATTTTTGCCGGTACTGCATTTCCCGTTCGTTCAACATACAGCCCCCACAGTGCACAATCAACTGGTACTGGGATAATTCTTCAGGGAAAGATATCCCAGAACTGAACTGGAACTGCAAATCTTTTCCCGTATGTTCTCTCAACCAACGTGGAAGCTTTACAGTGCCAATATCATCGCACTGACGATGATGAGTGCACCCTTCGGAAATCAGCACTGTATCCCCATCCTGCAGTTTTTCAATGGCAGCCGCACCCAATACTGCACCACGCAATTGTCCTTTATAACGGGCCATTAGGATAGAGAACGACGTCAGCGGGATTTCACGAGGCGTTTCTGCGGACACTTTTGCAAAAGCCTGACTGTCAGTGATAACTATTGCTGGTTTTTTCCCTAACTGCTCCAATGTTGCTTTCAATTCTGTTTCTCGCGTCACAATGGGCACTGCGCCTGCTTCCAGCAGATCACGAATCGTTTGCTGCTGAGGTAAAATCAAACGCCCTTTCGGCGCGGCAGAATCAATGGGAACCACTAACACTACAAATTCATTGGGCTGTACCAAATCTGCCACCAAAGGCTGCTTAGGCCCTTCAGATGCTGCCAGTTTTCCAATAGCCTCTTTCAACTCATAAATTCCTATTTTTTCTGTCGCACTTACTAAGCATGCCTCTTTTTCCAATTCCAGCCGTTTTTCATCAGACAACAAATCGCATTTATTATATACAATGAGGTACTTGATTTTCTTTTCTTCAAAAATCTGAATCAATTCATTCTCTGCTTCACTACATCCCAATGTACTGTCCACTACAAGAATAGCAACATCTGTTTTATTCAGCACCTGTCTGGTTTTGCGCACTCGCAGCTCACCCAGAGCTCCTTCGTCATCAATCCCTGGCGTATCAACGATAACTACCGGCCCAATAGGCAACAACTCCATTGCCTTGCTTACTGGGTCAGTGGTTGTACCACGTGTGTCAGATACAACCGCCAGATCCTGTCCTGTGACAGCGTTCACCACGCTGGACTTTCCTGCATTGCGACGTCCAAAAAAGCCAATATGTACCCTTTCTCCTGATGGTGTTGCATTCAAACTCATAATACTTCCTCCCATTCTTCATCAAACTTTTTATAAAAATAAAGAGCTCGATTTCTCGAGCTTCTTCATTGTCATAGTCCTTGTATTTCTTTAAACTGTTTTAAAGCGGCGATGATTTGCTCATAGTCCTGCTGTACCTGCTGAAAAAGTTCTGTCATATTTTCTCCTACACCATTGCGCAATGATTCTGTCAACATACTGCTGGAATGGAGTAAACGTTCAAAACCCAAATTCATGCAAACACCTTTTAAGGTATGTGCTGCACGGAAAGCTTCTTCCATGTTTTGTTCTTCCAAAGAACGACACAGCAAAGAATAGCTGTCATCATTCAAAAATTTGAGTACAAATTTCTGCACAAGGCGTTCACTGTGCAAACGTCCCAGCGCATCTTCATAGTTGCCGCCTGTCACGGTATAAAATTCCTGTAATGTCATATGATTCTCCTTATCATCAGAATAGTTGAATATTAATCATCCATCCAATACTCTATCTTTTTTATCTGTTTTCTATTCTACTTTTAATAAAGCATCCTGCTCATCAAGTTCAATAATTCTTCCTACAACACCCATATAGCGCGGTTGATCACGAAATACCCATATAGCACGACAAATACAACAACACAGTTTTGTCACACCATTCAATTTAAGTAAACCAGTTACCTGAAATGAAGGCTGTTGCATTGTGGTCTGATGCACGTTTTCTGTAATAATGTCAATAAGCTGTTCCCCATTTTGTATATATTCTTCAAACTGCGCATTATGAAAGGGGTCTATAATCGCTTCACTCATCCCAGCATATAAACTGTTTGGCTGTGATAATGTTAAAATTGGCGGTTCTATTTGATACACAAACGCAAGATCCGGTAATTCCGAAACGAAGAACTGCGATTTGACCCTTTCAAACTCCAGTTGCCACAACATCTTTGTAGAAGAGGAAAGTTCCTCATAATGCTGCATTTTCGCAGAAAGCTCCTGAATTTCTTTACTTACTTTATGATCCGGCGAATTAATCTGCATTTCTCGGCGAAGTTCTTCACTGATATCCTCTAAACATTCCAATACCAATGCATTAAAGCTCCCGCACTCCCCATTTGCTATCATTTGTAAAGCAACATCATGAGAATATGCTTTTTTGTAGCAGCGCTCGCTAGTTAAGGCATCATATACATCAGCGACTGCTACAATTTGCGCCGCAATGGGGATATCATCTCCCACTAAACCGTCAGGATAACCTCGCCCATCATAACGTTCATGATGCCAGCGACAAATTTCATAGGCAAACTTCACCAAAGGCTCATCCTGATATAAATCTAAACTACTCAGCATTTCAGATCCCGCCTCCGTATGATACTGCATACGTTTAAACTCTTCATCAGTCAGGCGTCCCGGCTTATTTAAAATTTCATCGGGAATCGCAATTTTTCCAATATCATGTAAAGCCGACGCCATACTGATAAGTGAAATATCTGCCATAGACAAATTGTAGCGATCTGTTTTCTGGGCTAGCCGTTTCAATAACATCTCTGTAATCATATTGATATGCAAAACATGCAAGCCACTTTCCCCATTGCGGAACTCTACAATATGGCTGAGGATAGAAATCATAATATTATTACTTTTATCTTTTTCATAAATTTGATCTGCAACGATAGAAATCAGCTTTCGCTGCTTTGCATATAGCATAATTGCATTGGCAACACGACGCTGCACCACTGAGATATCAAATGGACGGCTGATATAATCCATTACTCCAAAATCGTAAGCCCGTTTTATATAAGATGAAGCTGTTTCCGAAGAAATCATAATCACAGGAATATCATCAATCCAGTGATATTTATTCATGTAGGCCAATACTTCAAAACCATCCGCCTTTGGCATTACAATATCTAATAATAGTAACGATACAGAATGAAAATTTTGCTCCAGATAAGCAATGGCCTGCAAACCATCCTCTACTCCTACAATTTCATACTTATCTGCTAAAATTTCCGAAAGAAGATCTCTATTCATTTCGGAATCGTCTGCTATTAAAATTTTATGTTTTTCATTGTTGCAGTTATTCATGATAACTCCTTTGCCATAATTATATGTATTTCCAGATTTCCATGCTCACTATGTTTTTATATACAGATTTTCTTTAAATATAATACGTTATTTTTTCCTTTTATTCAATACTTTTTTCTCAATTCTGTAACTTTTTTAATCAAGTAACAAATTCAGCAAAAACAAAAACTACCTCCGATCACTCCAACATTCGTTTCCGTACGTATAGTGATGCACAGGCAGTCTATTTTCATGGACGGCTACGCTGTAATCCTTGCCGCTCTAGTTTTTCAATAATATTTATAATCTCCTTGCGGTCCTGCTGAATGACCTCGATTTGTTGGTCATATAAACCTACAATCAGATTTACCATGTCTTCTGCGTCATGAACTGTATCCGCATACAATTTCAACGCATCTCTTGTTTTTTCCTCCAATGTTGTCTGTGCTATTTGCTGCGCCTCTTTTAAGGATTCACGTAGTTCCGCTTCTCGTTCCCTGCGATAAACGTCGATCTCCTCATCCAATTTTTGACGCAGTTCTTCTGCCTCCTGTCTTACAGCCGCTAAAATTTCTTCACCTTCTTGCCGCGCCTGCGCTAACACACTTTCCCGACTATCTTCCAGTTCTTTGCGCGCAGCTTCCAACTCCTGCCGCCGTTCTGTCAACGTCATACTTACAATTTCCTCTGCTTCTGCCTTCACCTTTTTATCATAGGCCTTTGCCTCAGCTAAAATCTTTTGTGCCTCCTTTTTAGCGTCCTCCATCGCATTCTCCAAGGTAGATGTACGAACAACTTCCGCTTCTGAAATCATTTGTCGCGCCTGCCATACAGCATTTTTTAAAAGTTGTTCCTTGGTCATTTGCACAGTGGTAAGGTCCAACTCACCACTGTCCTCCAAGTGCTGGTCGGCACTGTGAAATCGTTTCAAATCTGCTAATAAATCCAGCAAGGTTTCTCTGTCTACCAATACTTTGTCCTTTTGCAACAAAGGGGATCTGCACTCATTTTCAATATATTCTTCATATTCAGCCAACCGCTGTGTCATTTTTTTACTGAATTCTGCTTCCATTGCTTTTCCTCCTACCGTCTACAAATAACACAACTCTATTATGAACTGTTCTAATAGTTCTTCCCCATTGGCAGTTGTAGACTTTAATTCCGTTTCCACACGCAACAGTCGCTCCAGTGCCTTTACTAACTGTTGCATAGAGAATTGCTCTGCCTGCCGCAAACTCTTTTTAATTACAAACGGGTGCAGTTTCGTTTTTTCTTTTATTTGCGTCTCATTATAACCCATACGCTGATAATCTTTTATCAAGACCAAATTTCGAAAATGACGCGCCAAAAAGCCAATCAGTTTAAAAGGCGTCTCTCCCAAATAAAACATGTCTCTCAATACTCGTAAAGCCTCAGTGCCTTTTTTATTGCCAATGCTATCAGAAAGAGAAAATATATTCGTCTCTACTGTTTTTGTCACAATGTCCTGCACGTGTCGTAACGAAATGACCGGAGTCTCCTTACAATATGAAAGTAATTTTTGCAATTCCTGCTCCATAATCTGCAAATCGAAACGATTCATGCTGCTCAGATATCCCACCGCAGCCAAATCTATTTTTTGCCCCGCTGCCGTTACATAATCAACAATCCACTTTTCCAGTACCTTACCCTTTAAAGGAGCAAATTCCACCTGCACAGCCTTTTCCTGCAACTTTTTATTTAATACTCCTGTTTTTCCTAGAGCGTCTTCACTCAGAAAAACCAGACAACATTGGGGATTGGGCGTTTCCAGATAATCTAATAGATAGCGTATCGCTTCCTGTCCCGCTTTATCACTTTTGGGAATTGATAAAAAGGATAACGGTGACTGTACAATCAACAATCGATAATTAGCCATAAAGGGCAAATTCATCGCCATCTCAGCAATCTGCTTGGGACTTGCCTCATTTCCTAAAAGTATATCCTTATTAAAGTCTTCAAGTCCCTCTGGCAATATCTGTTTTTCCAGTATTTTCAACGCCCGCTGCCGCAGTAAAACTTCCTCTCCATAAAAGAAATATATCGGCTGGCACGCCTCTTTTTGCAGTTGTTGAACAAATGTTTGATAGTCCATAGGGAATGTCCTTTCCATAATTCACACAAAATGGTTTTTATCTACCTACCGTCTTGTATCCCTATCTCGACTGCTGCTTAATGTTCTTTTACCTGACGTCCTTGTCTGTTGTTTAGGATGTTCTACTGAGCTGACCAAATTTTCATATTGATTCCGTTTTACAGGTGCTGATGCTACAGTGCGATTGGCTGCTTTCTTCCGTTGAGCTCGCCGCACATTATTCACAATGCGGCTACAAATAGAAGCGATATACACTACCGACAAAAATATAGTTATAATAAACAACCAATTGATTGGTTTTCTCATATCATCCTGCGCCATTAAAGGCACCTCATGAATTACATTTCCATCTACCAACACCTCCAATACGCCTACCTGCGTATTTTTTTTGATTGGCAATTCTATATCGGTCAATTTGCGTTGATAGGATACAATAGATGCATTGTCGGTTGATTGCAATACGCTATAATCCTCACCGGCAACAACTCGTACTTGCTTGTTCTCGCCAAACTGCAAGGTTGTTTCTAATGCGTCTTTTTGAATGACAGGAACTACTTTTGTATGTTCAAATCCATAAGTGAGAATCTTTTTCATGTTCTGAAAGATATTCTCATCAGGCGCACCTAAAATCACGCCAATCAGCTCCCGCCCATCTTTCTGTGCTGCTCCTACCAATGTATATTGAGCATTATTCGTATGCCCAGTTTTTACACCGATAGCTTCTGGCATAATACTAAAGAGCTTATTCGTAGTGGGCAACGGCTTTTCATAACTTCCACCCTGCCAGTTCACCTGCTGTACCTTTACCATTTCCCGAAAGGTTTCATTTTGCATAGCATACCGTGCCAGCTTTGCCATATCCTCAGCTGTCACCAGATGTCCGTCCTCATCCAAGCCGTGAGGGTTTTTAAATACTGTTCCAGACATCCCCAGTTCATTTGCTTTTTCGTTCATTTTTGTGACAAACTTTTCTGCAGAACCACTTACTGCATCTGCAATTACATATGCAGCATCATTGGCTGATGCTACCAGCATAACTTCCACGAGACTTTTCAAAGAATAACTTTCACCCTTTGCCAAATGAATCGTTACTGCACCACTATCACCAAAATCAGGTAGATCTGAAACTGTCACATTACTGTCCAGTTTTCCACTCTCAATAGCTAAAATAGCGGTCATGATCTTTGTGATGCTAGCTGGTGCACATTGTTGCTGATAATTTTTCCCAAAAAGTACTTCCCCTGTACTACTATCCACCACAATATAACTCACTGCATTAATTTCCGGCACCGACGTAGTAATGACATCTGCAAAAGCCATATGAGGTGCTATCGTAAACAACATCATAATTATCAATAAACTTGCTGTAATCTTCTTTCTTCGCATAAGCTCCACCTTTCCACCCTATAAGGCTCTTTATCAAAAAATACTTTGTTATATTTTAAACAACATGTAAATTTCACTATATACAAAAATCTTATTTTATATTATAACATAAAGATTACAAAATGGTAAAATTTTTTTCTGGTAATTTATACATTTCTCAATTTTTCTACAACATTTTTGCTTATTCTCTTTCATTTTCCCAAAGAAATTTGAATTGCTCCTTGTAAGTCTGTGCGTTTGTAGGGAATCCCTACTTTCTGTAAAATATACACTACTTCTTGATGAGGATGCCCGTAGCGATTGTTTTTTCCCGCCGAAATTATCGCGAGACGCACGCCTTTCTTCTGTAGCTGCTGATACAATTCTTTGTTGGCACTAAACCGACTGCCATGATGCGGTACAACCCATAAAGTGATAGATACTTGTTTTTCTACAAATTGTTGTACGCCTTGCAAGGCTAAATCACCAGGAAAAGCAACTGCTGCCTTTTTTAATTGCAGTAATGCCGTTAGTTCTCTGCCATTATTGATTTCTGTCCCATCATCATATACATAGAGATTTATCATTCCATCTCGTAACTGTAGACGAGCACTGCTCGTAATAGCTCGCACCATAGTTCCTTTGTTTTGAGCTGCTTCTGCTAGTCTGCATAAATCCTGGCGACCCAATTGTCCTGCTTCTGCACAGAGATTTTCTATATATACACTTTCTAATGTCTGTTCCAGACCGCAAATATGATCATTATCCCCATGGGAAAGAATAACCGCCTGAACCTTATTAATCCCATACCACGCCAAACAACTATTTAATTCCCGTGCGCTAGCTCCGGCATCAAAAATCACTACTTCTCCAGCCTTGGTACGCAGCAAAGCACAACTTCCCTGTCCAGTATCTAAAAAAAGGAGCTGATTTTCCTCTGGTGGCTTTGGAATGCAGAAAAATACAGTGAGTAAAAACAAACTCATTGCCAAAAGTCCTATCTGTTTTAATCTCATTTTCTGTACCGTCTCCGTCATTGCCGTCCAAAAAGGAATCTGCCCTTGAAGCCAACACCAAAAGCACAATAACGATATCCCATAACAAATAGTTGCCAAATTGCCAGGCTGTCCTATGTTCCATTGTCCACCATCTGACAGATTTCCAAGCCACAACACACTGCAGCGCAGCAAACGCAACAGCCATGCTGTTGGCAGAAAAAACAACCCACCCGCAGGCAGCGTAACCGTCAATAATACTGCCAGGAGTAACACGGGGACTGTAACTGCTACCAGCGGCACCAACAGAAAATTATATATCGGCGCCCATAAGGATAACGTATAAAAGTGCCAAGCTGATAAAGGAACACTGCCTAGGTAAGCAGCGATTACCACTGCAAGGCTGTCACGCAGCCGAGGATAGTATATCCAATGTAATTTTTTCCGTAACGGTTGTACAAAAAGCAATAAGGACAGCGTCACTCCAAAGGACAACTGAAATCCTGCTGTGTAAATCAAAAACGGATTGCGCAATAAAAGAACTATTGCTGCAAGAGCCAAAAAATCCAATGGAGCAGGAGCCCGCCGCAGACGCAAAGCAAGGGTACCCAGCAAAACCATCAGCGTCGCGCGCCATGCAGAAGGCGCTCCCCCAGTTACAATACAATAAAAAGATAGACCCACTGACAGACATAAGAAAGAAAACCAGCTTTGCTGACAACCCGACAAGCGGAACAAGCCCAACAGCAGCACACTCACAAATCCCACATGCAACCCTGATACAGCAAAAATATGTGCAATGCCCATGCGTTGTGTCAAACGATAAAAATTCTGCTCCAATTGTCCTTTATCACCTAAAAGCAAGGCCAAGGCCAAACCTCTTTCTTCCTCACGCAAATAATTATGCGCCTTATCGTACAAAACATGTCGTGCTTGCCATGAAAGATAATGAATTCCCTTCGGCGGTGTTAAGCATGTAATTTCATCCGCCACACATTTTACATCAGTACCTTTTCCTCGCAGCCAGTGTGCTTCATCAAATCCTCCCGGATTACGCCGTCCTAAAGGCACTTCTAATACACCTTGCACGCGCAAACGGCTTCCTGCCGGATACCATATCGTTTCCGTCAATTCTCCATCTTCACCTATTAACCGAGGCAACTGTACATATACCATCTGACCTTTTACTCCCTGTTGTACTGGTTCTGTACGCAGCCACAAATACCCATCTCCACAACTGCTTTCCTGTACCATACCAATCAGCTCCACACGCTGACCTGCTTGCACATATAAAGGGGAATGAGTCCTTTCCAGATAAGGAAGCAAAAAACATAAGCCCAACGCAAAAACAGCTAACACCCACCATAGAGGATGTCTACGAAAATAATATCTATCAGTAACCATTATCATGCAACTCCTTTACAAACAGAAAAAATGAGCTTATACTGAAGTTAACCTATTTAATTGGTCTGTAGGCTTAGGCAAACAGACGGATGAAATAGGAGGTAAATCTTATATGTGACCACACCTATACCAAGGGAATTCCTGAGGGACGGGGAACGGACAAATACAGTCTGCCAAGCGAATTGTGAAGAATATGATATATTTTTGACATTGTCGGACAAAGATTTTTTGCAACACATCGCGGCATAGCTGAAAATTTTGACATAATTTCCCCGTGTTCCGTTATGGAATACGGGGTTTTTTGCGTTCCCAAATTATTTTGTAAAGGAGTTGACGGCATGGAAAAACGAATTGGTTTTATCGGTATCATCGTAGAAGAAAAAAACCGTGTAAAAGAATTAAACGATCTACTCAGTCAATATGGTCACCTGATTATGGGGCGTATGGGAATTCCCCATCACGGCGCAGTGAATGTGATTGTTGTCATTATTGAAGGAAATAACGACGAAATCGGAGCTCTCACAGGAAAATTGGGCGCCATTAAAGGTATTATGGTACGTTCTGCATTAAGTAATTACATCATCACGGAAGAAACCCTATGATGAAACAAACGCATAATGCCACAATAGAAAAAGCACGCAGTACAGCAGAATTATCTCACGAGGAGTTGGTGGAATTACTCAATCTGCCTCAACAACAACTCCCCTCATTAATGGCAGCTGCCGATGAAGTACGGCAACGCACAGTGGGAAATCAAGTGCATCTCCGCGGCATCATTGAATTCTCCAACTATTGTAGGCAGCATTGCTGCTATTGCGGTTTGCGCGCCAATAACAACGATATCGACCGTTATCGCCTTACGCCGGAACAAATACTTGATACTGCCCGTACCGCCACGCAAGCAGGTTATCGCACACTGGTGCTGCAAAGCGGTGAAGACCCGTTGTTTTCGCCAAAAACGATTGCCGAACTAACCGCTGAAATAAAAAAAATGGGCGTAGCAGTCACACTCTCCTGCGGCGAACGCAGCTACGAAACCTATCAGTTGTGGAGAGAAGCCGGCGCGGACCGTTACCTTATCAAACAGGAAACTGCCGATCCCGCACTGTACAAATGTATTCGCCCTGGACATACACTTCAGGAACGGCTGCAATGTCAGCATTGGCTGAAAGATTTAGGGTATCAGGTAGGTTCGGGCTGTATGATTGGTTTACCAGGACAAACAGTAGAAACTCTGGCGCGAGACCTGCAGTTGATGAAAGAAATGCACATCGACATGAGCGGTATGGGGCCTTTCATTCCCCATCCCAAAACACCGCTGCATTTGGGATGTACTGGCAGTATCTTCCTTACACTAAAGATGCTGGCTGTCGCGCGGCTCTATATGCCATGGTTGCTCCTACCTGCTACCACAGCATTAGCCAGCCTACATCCTGAAGGACGAGAATTAGCTTTACGGGCAGGCGCCAACGTCATCATGCCCAACGTGAGCCCGGAAGAATTCCGCAGCCTATATCAAATTTATCCCGGTAAATTGAATCACCATGATTCTATAACCGACTATTTTAACCGTATTAAACAACTCATCGAAAAAGAAGGGCGCAGCGTAGCTATCGACCTTGGTCATAGTTTTCTGCCGTCTTTCCGTCAATAAGGAGGCTCTTTATTATGTATAATCCCCAATCTACTATTGCAACTGAATTTATTGATGATCAGGAAATTCGTGATTCTTTAGCTTACGCACAAGAGAATAAAAGTAATTACGAATTAATCAACTCTCTTATAGAACGGGCTGCTGACTGCAAAGGCTTGAGCCACAGAGAAGCCGCAGTTCTTCTAGAATGTGACATTCCTGAATTAAATGAAAAAATGTTCACACTAGCAAAAAAAATCAAACGGGAGATTTACGGAGACCGCATTGTTCTCTTTGCCCCCCTGTATTTGTCCAACTATTGCATCAATGGTTGTGTATACTGTCCATATCACGGACCAAACAAACATATCACTCGAAAAAAACTTACTCGAGAAGATATTGTAAAAGAAGTTACCGCACTGCAGGATATGGGGCATAAACGTCTGGCCTTGGAGGCTGGAGAAGATCCTGTCAACAATCCTATCGAATACATCCTAGATTGCATTGATGCAGTATACAGCGTAAAACATAAAAACGGTGCGATTCGTCGTGTCAATGTTAATATTGCCGCCACAACTGTGGAAAATTATCGCAAGTTGAAGGAAGCGGGCATCGGAACCTATATCCTATTCCAGGAAACATACAACAAAGAAAGCTATGAACAGTTGCATCCCTTTGGGCCAAAATCTGATTATGCTTACCACACTGAAGCCATGGACCGCGCTATGCAGGGAGGTATTGATGATGTAGGCTGCGGCGTACTCTTTGGCTTAAATATGTACCGCTACGACTTTGTCGGCATCTTAATGCATGCGGAACATCTAGAAGCGGTTTACGGCGTTGGTCCTCACACCATCAGCGTACCCCGTATTTGTCCTGCTGATGATATTGACCCGGTAAATTTCAGCAATGCGATTGATGATGATACATTCGCCAAAATCGTAGCAGTATTGCGTATCGCCGTGCCTTACACCGGTATGATTGTTTCTACCCGTGAATCACAGAAATCCCGTGAACGGGTATTGGATTTGGGAATTTCGCAGATTTCCGGTGGTTCCCGCACCAGCGTAGGCGGCTATACTGAAGAAATTCGACCAGAAGATACTACCCAATTTGATGTCAGCGATACCCGTACTCTGGATGAAGTAATGAAATGGCTTCTGGAAACAGGTTATGTGCCTAGCTTCTGTACAGCATGCTATCGTGCTGGCCGTACTGGAGATCGCTTCATGCAATTTGCCAAAACAGGAGAAATTCACAACTTCTGTCATCCCAATGCACTCATGACCTTGAAAGAGTATTTAGAAGATTATGCTTCACCTGAAACCAAAGCAGTGGGAGAACGGGTGATTACTGAACAGTTGCCTTTCATTACCAACCCTGTGACATCCAAATTGTGCAAAGAAAATCTGAAAAAAATTGAAGAAGGACAACGCGATTTTCGTTTCTAATCCGCCACAGAACAAGAATCGCCGTCACATTCTTTTCCTTTATAAAAATATGTTTCAAAAAGATACTGTGTCAATTCGATGCAGTATCTTTTTTGCATTCTTATCTTTGTCTTTTTTATTTTAAATTCAATCTATAATAGATTTTTCCTTGAAATTGGCAATTCCTTTTTTTCCTCCAAACTATGAAGAGGTTTTATGCAAACCGCTTTATTTTCCTCGCGATTTGTCCTATTTTGTAGCATTTTTTTCTTTATTGCTTGGAGAATTTTTCTCCTATACAAACAGCATTCTATTTTACCCCACAAAAAAGTCGGCTCATACTGAGCCGACTCATACAACATGCTATCATTTTATTCTGTAAATTACTTATTTATTTTCTACTATATCTAAGGCGCTCTTTATTTTTTGCGGAATCCCTGTAATTTTTTCTTCAGGAATCGCACATAAAGCAATGCGCAAGCCAGCATTTGCCCCCTCGCCCAAGGGTACCACAAATAAATCGCTCTTACGCAGTTCTGCAGCTACTTCCTCTGCCTTTTCTGTAGGAACTGTCACAAAAAAACCTGAATCAAAAGGACAGACCGGCAAAGCGATCGCCCGCGCCTCTTTCAGGAACAATTCAGCGCGTTTCAGTAAGCTCAAGCGCAGTTGTTCCTGCTCAGCACGAAAAGCAGCTTTACGCACTGGATCCCCGTTTATTTTTTCCATCACAAGCATCCCCAAACGACTGCAATTAGACCATGTCGCCCGACTGGAAAATTTGTTCACAGCGATAAAATCTTCTACCTCCTGTTTATTAGACGAAACACATAACAGACAACCTAAACGATAACCATACATCGTATATCCTTTGGACATACTGAAGGAAACCAGCACCAGGAAATTTTCCGGCAGGTTATTAAACAATTGAAAAACCTTCCGACATTCTGGCTCGGCAAAATCGATGTAAGCTATATCCATTAGAAGTACTACATTATTTCGTCCATTATTAGCAATAGAGGTCAACTCAGCCATAATAGCTTCCCACTCATTTTGTTTCACATTATAACCGGTAGGATTGTTTGCCGGTGTGTTCATAATTAAAAACACATTGGTCTGCTTGGCTGCATACTCCTGCAATTTGTCAATACAGCCCTGCACATTAAAATTGCCCTCAGCATCAAACATCACAAAGGTATCAAAATTACGCCCTGTTTCTCTGCAAATACTTTTATATGCAGCCCAATAACGGTCCATCGTAATAGCTGTATCGCCCTCATCCAAATAATTGAACAGCGCATGATGAATACCGCCTGTGCCGCCAGGCGTAGCCACACCGTCAATAAAAGCATTGGGACGATACTCGCGAAAAGATGCTTCAATCGCTGCTTCAATAAAAGCCGGAGAACCTTCAATCGTGGCATATTCTGCCGATTCGTAAAAAGGGATTTCTTTTACTGTATCTTCAACTGTCTTTAAAGTTATCAATTGACCGCTACCATCTAAAAATGCACCGGTAGTAGCATTCGTAATATTTTCCTTGCCCACTTCAGCTGCCCGCGCTTTTGCCATACCACTGATACGGAAAATTTTATCAGGACCGCCTTTGCCCTTTGTATGCTTTGCTAAAATACTCATTGCTCCATTCCCACTTTCTTTTGAAAATTCTATCACTCACAAGACAAAGCTCTTCTTTAATATTGATTCATTTGCCTTTTCGCGCAAAAAAATATATGCTACGTTATTCTCTCAATTATACTGATTTTTTACCAGATACGCAATAAAGGAGACCTCATGTATTTTGTATTTATTTTGTATTCCTTTTTTCTTATCCTTCTTCAAAAGACATATAGAATAATTTCTATAAATTTTTTTGTAATTATATATTGACATTTTCTTAATATATGTTATCCTTTATTTGGGATAATTCTTGATTTCACAAGTTAGTGTAAATTACATATACCCAACTGTTCCTGGATTTCAATCTTATTGTTCTTTGGGATTTTTGTGTTAATGTCATGTTAAGAATTTGTGTTTTCATCATTATCTCATTTACTTAGGATTATGCAAAAAATGCCGGAACTAAGAATATACTATAAAATAGCACACCAGCAGTTTGTGCATAGTCTATTTTCTGAATAAAATAGTACTATGAAAGGAGGGACAAAGCATTCCTTTTATTCAGAAATGCAAAACTTTTGTTGAATCATCATGTTTCTCTGATTCATGCATTAATTCTATTTTTATTTTAAACCAAAAAATAAGGAGGTTTTCATTATGGCAAATCCACAATCAAGCGAAAAAGTTGTGGCCGACAAATTTCAATGGTCCGACCTTTACAAAAAAGAAGATTGGTGGGCTATTTGGCTAGGCTTTATAATTATTCTGGCAGGGATTATCTCTGTCACCACTGGCGCATTTAGTTTTAAAGCTGTGAAATTCCCAACATGGGGTACAGCAGAAGCGCCTAGCATTGTCAGCGGCTTAAACGGCGGGTACTTCGTCAGCTTATTGATTACATTTGTTGTATTATTGGCACTATTCTCTATCGGAGCTTACTTTATGGGGCAAAACGTACCAAAATTTGCACTAGGCTTCACCGGTGTATTCATCTGCGCTTGGCTTGCTTACGCGTTAGCTGCTCAAAAGACCATGAGTAATTACGTAGAATACGCTTTCTGGGCATTGGTAGTCGGCTTACTGATTTGTAACACCATCGGTACACCGGAATGGATTAAACCTGGTATTCAGACCGAATATTACGTAAAAACCGGTTTGGTAGTAATGGGTGCTGAAGTATTATTCTCCAATATCACCAACTTTGGTATTTATGGTCTGGCAATTGCCTGGTTTGTAACCCCGATTGTTATCATTTTTATGTGGATTTTCGGTACCAAATTCTTAAAAATGGTTTCCAAACCAATGGTTATTGTAATCGCTACCGCAACTTCCGTATGCGGTGTATCTGCCGCAATCGCTGCTGCAGCTGCTTCTGGCGCCAAGAAAAACGACTTGACCTTCGCAATCGGTCTATCCTTGATGTTCACCGTATTGATGATGGTGTTTATGCCTATCATTATCAAAGCCATCGGCATGGATGCTATGATTGGCGGCGCTTGGATCGGCGGCACAGTAGACTCTACCGGCGCTGTTGTTCTGGCCGGTGAAGCATTAGGCCCTGTAGGCGGTCAAGTGGCAGCTCTGGTAAAAATGATTCAGAATATTCTCATCGGTTTCATCGCTTTGGCAATTTCTATTTTCTTTGCTATGAAAGTAGACGTGGATGATTCCCGTGATAAAGTGGGGGCCAGCGAAATCTGGCATCGTTTCCCCAAGTTTATTATCGGTTTCTTCGTTGCTTCTGTAATTTTCTCCTTCATCATCATGCCTACCTTCGGCCAGGAAACTTACAGTGCAATTCTGAAAACTTTCAGCAACTACAAAGGCTGGTGCTTCTGCCTGGCCTTCACATCCATCGGTCTGGAATCCAACTTCAAGGAAATGGCTTACTATATGCAGGGCGGTAAACCGCTGACACTGTACGTAGTTGGTCAGACCTTCAACATTGTTTTGACTCTGTTAGTAGCTTGGATTATGCTGAGCGGCATTTTCTTACCAATTCCAAATATCGCCACCGTTTAATTGCATTTACGCTTTAAATTTGGTATACTGATTTGGTAATGTTGTAAAGAGAACAGGATGTGACGTTTTATGCGTGAAGAGACAAGAGAAAAGCTCGTAAAAATTATGAATCGTCTTGCCATTTTTATCTGCGCTGTTTCTCTACTCATAGCGATTTACTTAATTTCGCAGGATGCAGGACTCATTGAAGGATGGAATTTCGGACCAGGTTCTTACTATTACTCCGATATTCCTATTTGGAAAGAAATTTTTCTCAGCGATAAGACCTTGCATCTGGGATTTGAAAATCCCATCGCCGCTTATGGTTTCTTTATTATTTGGGGATTGTTAAGCTTCAAGGTATTGCTCTGGCTGGACAAAAAACTTAAGTAGATTTCAATATCTGCTACGAACAACTGAAAAAATCAAGCACAATATGCTGCAGAACAAAGTTCTGCAGCATATACTTTTTTACCTTTATACAATTCCACAGCGCAATAGCTTGGCCTTGGCGCACTACTAAAAAAGATTGCCCTATTGTCATCCCTGACAATAAAGCAATCTTTTTTTATGCGACGCTCCTAATCTTGTTCGCTGTTCACAACACCATTACGATAATTTTCAATGGCTTTCCGCATTGCTTCTACTCCGATTACAGAGCAATGCATTTTCTTTTCCGGCAAGCCACCCAATTCTTCTGCTACGGCCTCTTCAGTCATTTTGTATGCTTCTTCTACCGTTTTTCCTTTTATCATTTCAGTCAAAATGCTACTGCTGGCTACAGCTGCTGCACAACCGAAAGTTTCAAACGTTACATCTTTGATGATATCATCTTCCACCTTTAAATAGATAATCGTAGAATCACCGCAGTCAGGATTGCTTACCTCGCCAATCGCTGTCGGATCTGCCATATCACCCTGGTTACGTGGATTTTTTGCATAGTCCAGTGTTTTTTCTGTAAATTTGATTGCTTCCGCCACTCCTTTTCCACCTCCATAAACTCATTTTCGCTTTACATCATCTATGATATCGTTCCCGATATACTCTTATAATCTTATTGCACAACGCTTTTCCATGTAAAGCATACTATTTTATTAAAACACAATATCAAACTTTTTTCAATGTCTTTGCAAGTTTTTTATATAAGAATTTTGCAATTCCTTCATCCTCAACCATGCTCCAATATAAATCGCATTGACTGTCAGGCGCAGTAATAATTCCTGGTTGGCTCCAACGCCCCATACGCAATATGCATTGATGCGATTTTCCCTTGCGCAAATACCTAACTGTTGTCTTCTGCGGCAGCAGATACTGTTGGGAAAGAAAATGCTTTCGATTTTCTACCGCAGCACCATTCAACTGAAAAATCCAATCTTCACTGCGCAGCCCTGCCCGCGCCGCTGGAGAACCATGCTGTACATCCAACACCAACACGCCGTGCTCCGGCGCAATAAAACGGCTCACACCACACCTTTCCTGTCTCCGTCCATAAAAGATCACCGCTTCATGTCCCAACGGCGCAAATAAAGCGGGCAGAAGCATCCACAAACCATTGTCTTTCGTAACCCAAACCAACAAACATAAACTTATGCTGTAGATTGCCAACACCATCGCCGATTGTCGCGTTTTTTGCCGCAAACTATGGCATACTGCCAAATCACTATAGCCCAACGCCGCCAGCACTGGTACCAAAATGTAAAGCAATGTACTGCCATGCCCTCCGCCCAATACCGGCCACCACTCTGGCAGAAGCAAAAAACCTGCCTGTGGCTGAACGACAGCGTTATCTAATGTGAACAGCATCACCAAGGGCAAAGGCCAAGCCATTTGCAGCAAAAATCCCCCTGTAATCCGCTGCTGTTTATCACATAAATAAATAGGTACAGCCTGTAGGTGGCCGCTGCAAAGCACCAAAAAGGCTTCTGTGCAGTGTAATATTGCTACCAACAGCAAAAGCTGATGGCTTTGTAGCACTGGCCAGCCCCATAGTACATTGCAAAGTGCCAATATCCCGCCAGCATAAGCAAAACAAAAAAAGCGCTGCCGAAATAACATCAACAGCAGCGCCACTGCCCAGACATAGAATAATCCAATCTGGTCTACCGACACACCCAATAAAAAAAGTAATACACTGGCAACCAATCCGCCCACCATTCCTATTGCTACAGTAGCTGCTACCCTTCCCGCTATCGTTTCCCGCCGCAGTTGAAATAATGCCTGCCGCATATGGGCCCACCGGCGTGTCTGCAGATATACCAATCCTACAGCCAGCCAAAACACCGGCGTATAGAGCAATGTCCCCATCTGCCCAAGCATTTGCCATAACAGCTCCATTGCCAGCATAGATTCACCTCATCTTTTGATTTAATATTTCAATGGCTTTTTCCAGTTGGGTGTCTACCTGCGCATCTTCTGGTAAGTCTACGATTACATCAGGTTTGATGCCAACCCCATTGATGTCGTTCTGTTTCGGTGTCAGATATTTTGCTTCCGTAATTTTCATCGCCGTACCGTCAGAAAACAGATATACTCCTTGCACCAATCCTTTTCCAAAAGTTTGCGTGCCTACAAGTGTAGCTACGCCACTTTCTTTTAAGGCGCCGGATAAAATTTCCGAGGCGCTGGCTGTATTCCCGTTCACCAACACTACTAACGGTATTTCCAACTGCGCTTCTGTGGCGTTTTTGGTATCCACCTTCCCATTGCCCGATACCACATGCACGATAGGTCCAGACGGTACAAATACCCGCGCCACATCGACTGCCGCATTCACTTCACCGCCGCCATTGTTTCGCAAATCCAAAATAAGTCCACGGAAATTTTCCTTTAGTAACGCATTTATTTCTTCTGCAAACTCCTTACCGGTCTGTACAGAAAACTCGTTAATGTGCACATAAGCAATATCCGGCTGTTCATCCAGAATCATGCCCGTTACTGTTTTTATACTGCCTAATTTAAACCGTTTCACCGAGAATGTTTCTTCCGCGCCATCTCTGCTCACCGTAATATCCACGCTGGTATCCGGACGTCCCCGCATCAGAGACACTGCCATATCTAAAGTCATATTCTCCGTACTTTTTCCATCAATGGCTTTGATAATATCTCCTGCCTTAATCCCCGCCTGCTCCGCTGGACTATCCTTCATCGGAGATAAAATTACAAACTGTCCGTCTTCATCCTCCGCAGTATAGATGCCAATTCCATACACTTCCCCGCTCACCTGCTCCATAAACCCATTAAAGGTTTCCGCATCAATATAGGTCGTGTACTTATCTCCTAAACTATCCAGCATCCCTTTTACTGCACCATTTGTCAACGTCTCTGCATCACTTTCCCATAAGTAATTGTTTTCAATGAGCGTCACAGTACGTACAATTTTTTGCACATGGTCAAAGTTGGTCACAATCAACAGAGCCACAGCCAGCGTTGTCAAACAGCATACAGTTAACACAATATCCCGCAGCACTTTCCATGCTTTGTTCATTTCGGTATCCTCCCAGTTTCGTCTTATTTATTATACGGTTTTTTTCTGCATCTATGCCAAAATCTCTACAAAAAATAGAACGCACGACTGTGTGCGTTCTGACATGATATTTATACTTTTAGATACTTTTTGGTTGCAATATTGCTGCCCAATGCGCCTAACAAGGTACCGCCTGCCAACAGAACCAGCATAATAAAAATTAAAAGTTGATCATTATGCAATAATGTGATAAAGCTTAACTGCGCACCAATATAATTATAGACAGCATCATAACCAAAGAATAACACCCCATCTGCCAGCAGTGCACCTACAATTCCAATGAGCAAACCTTCCAGGAAAAAAGGAACCCGTATATAAAAATTCGTTGCACCAACATATTTCATAATACTGATTTCTTCACCACGAGTTGCTACGGTCAAACGAATTGTGCTGTTTACTAAAAACAGCGCGATAAGTACCATACCTGCCACAATAGCAATACAAACGATTTCCAATGTATTGGTAAGCGCAATCATTTTGTCCACTACATCTTGTCCATAGCGTACCAATTCAATTTGAGGAAACAGCTCAGTATTGCTCAAATACGCTACCGCATCCTCCATCTGCTCCATTTGCTCCAACTTAATGTGATATGCATCTGGTAATGGATTGCTGCCGCCGGTGGCATTGGTCAGCTGACTTTTGTCCAACTGCGTGTTGATATTTTCTAATGCATCTTCTTTTGGTACAAAGGTCGCTTCCTTAAAACCGGTTACGCTGTGCAGCTTTTCTTCCAAAGCCAAAGCATCTTCCCTGCTCACATCGGTATGCAGAAAGACTACAACTTCCAACTCTTCTTCCATATTTTTTGCCATATATTCACTGTTGGCCGCCAACAGCACCGTTGCCCCCAGCACAACCAACATCGTAGCCACAGTTAATACAGACACCAGTACCATTCCTTTGTGCCGCCATAAAGAACGCATGGTGTCACGAAATCCATATTGCAGATATCTAAACAAGATCAATTTTATACCCTCCTTGTTTATCGTCCCGAATTAACTCACCATGCGCTAATTCCAACACACGGTGACTGGCTCTGTTTACAATGCCGCTGTCATGGGTCGCCATCACAATAGTAGTTCCCTTTATGTTTATATCATTCAAAATATCCATAATCCCTTTTGCTGTCTCCGGGTCCAAATTGCCGGTAGGTTCGTCCGCAATAATAATTTGCGGATTATTCACAATTGCCCGGGCAATAGCCACGCGCTGCTGCTCTCCCCCTGAAAGCTCATCAGGGAAATGGGTCTTGCGATCATCCAACCCCACTAAATGCAGCGCATAATCTACTTTACGCTCCACCTCTCTGCGAGTGGCGCCCAGCACTTCCACCGCAAAAGCTACATTTTCAAAAGCAGTGCGGTCACCCAGCAAGCGATAATTTTGAAAAATAAAACCGATATTGCGGCGATAATGAGGAATCTGACGTTGTTTCAAGCGAGTAATACTTTTTCCATTTACCAAAATATTGCCTTCCGTTGGCAGAATCTCACGGATTAACAGTTTTGTAAAGGTGGACTTTCCTGCCCCACTGGCTCCTACTAAAAAAACAAACTCGCCCTCTTCTATTTTCACATCAATCTTTTTGAGTCCAATCGTTCCGTTTTGGAACTCTTTGGACACATTGATAAATTGAATCATGAATTATTTTCACTCCCTGTCCGGCTATTTCTCAATCAAAAAAACAGCACTAATCTTACATTTTATCACTGTTTTTTAGTATAACAGAAAAATGTGTATATTTGGTGAAAATCTGAAAAAATTTTTAATAAATTTTTATTTCATTCCCATTTTTCTCTTTTACACAAAAAATACGTTGTTGCATCATCCTCTAAACGATTTTCCAACAACGCATTTTTGTTTTATTTCATACTTCTGTAGTTATTTCCCGATTTGCTCCAACTCCTGCAGTTCCTGATCTCCGTCATAGCAATAATAGTGCACCTCATTCGGACTATCGCTGTAGACCACCTTCACCATATATTTATTACGGCCATCGCGGTCATACATCACGTCAAACTGGCTCAGTTCCTCTATATGATACCCTTGCTGCGCCAAATGTTCTTTTACATCCTGTTTCAAATGATAAGCGGCCAGCGGCGATCCAAACAGGTTCAGCCACAAAATACCTGCCAATAAAAGCACTGACAGCACAGTACAAACTTTTCTCCAATTTGACATATGCGTCCTCCTCCGCTTTATTTTGTACTAATCGTTATCATATCCTTTTCCCCGTAGTTCATCAGCCAGTTCCTCTAATTTCCGCATACGATGATTAATCCCCGATTTACCAATGGGCGGATCCATTAGTGTTCCCAATTCTTTTAGGCTTACCTCTGGGTAAGCCAATCTGGCCTCTGCCACAGCCCGCAAACCCTCGTTCAACTTTTCCAAACCATAATGTTGCTGAATAAGTTCAATATTCATACGCTGCCGATAAGCTGCATCAATGGTTTTATTCATATTGGCACTCTCGCAATTTACCAAACGGTTTACCTGATTTCGCATACCCTTTTGAATCCGAATATTTTCCAACTCCAACAGTGCCTGATGAGCACCTATGATGTTGAGAAAATCTGCAATCTGTTCACTTTCTTTTAAGTACACCAGTAATACATTTTTTCGGCTGCTGATTTTGGGATGAAGGCCAAATGTTTCTATAAGCTGCACCAAAGAACCTGCATACTCTTCACTATTAGCCACAATCTCTAGGTGATAGCTGTTCATGGGATCACTTAACGAGCCCGCACCCAAAAATACCCCCCGCAGGTAGCTGCGTTTACAGCAATCCTTTTTTACCAACGCTGCACTGATTTCTGGATTGTACATAAGCCCATCCTTCATCAATCCCAGTTTATCCAGCACATCCATCACTTTCGGCTGTCCTGGCACTCGCACCAAATACACATTATTTTTTTTCAAACGATTGCGCCGCTGCACTGTAATCTCTGTTTCTACATGAAAGATCTTCTTCAAACCCTTAAACGCTTTGCGCGCCACTGCTGCATTTTCTGTGTTCAATTCCAGTCCGATACCTTTTTTGCTGCCAATCAAAATCGTACCGTCCATACGCACCAGCCCCGCCAGTTCCGCAATTTCACAACACGGTCTGTCATATTCCAAATGTGCCAATTCATTTTTTATTTCATTGGAAAAGGACACCCTGTTCACCTTCTCTTTATGTTTTTCCCTTTTTACGACGATTCTGTTTTTTCACAGCCTTATAATGATGCCGCCACTGAATCGTATCCCAAAAACCGCTTCTCTCGTAGATTTCGTCCATGATTGTTTCCGCCAGCCGCTCCGAGTTGTGCCGCAGAACCTGTTGTTCATTCAGCAAATTCGCCTCCACCACTTTGACCTGCAGCTGCTCCAGCTTGTCCTTGTGGTAGGTCACTGGCATTGCGCCTTCCTCCGCGTAACGCTGCAAGATTTCCCGATCTATAGCTTCATGGTTATTTACGATAATATAATCTACAATCCCTTTTCTGCCATGCTCCAATAACGAGAATAAATGATCCTCGGCCGTAAAATTATCAGTTTCCCCCGCTTGTGTCATCACATTACATACATAAAACTTCATCGCTTTGCTTTTCAATATCGCTTCCACAATGCCGTCCACCAGTAAGTTGGGAATAATACTGGTAAACAAACTTCCCGGTCCCAAGATAATAGCTTCCGCTGAAGCAATCGCCTCCAAGGCTTCCTCCAAAGGCTGCACATCTTCCGGCTCAATGGTCAAACGCACAATGGGACGATCTGCCTGGGACACACAGCTCTCACCAATAATCTCCGTATCGTCATCCAGAATAGCTTTCAATGTAATGGGTTCATCCGTTACGGGCAAAACCTTCCCACGAATCTGCAGCACCTCATTAATGTCAGACACCGCATCATGAAAACTGCCAGTAAGATAAGCCATCGCCACCAAAAGAAGATTGCCCAAGCTATGACCATCCAAGCCGTCGCCTCGCTCAAAACGGTAATCAAAAAGCTGCTCCATCAGATCTTCCCGATCCGACAAAGCCACAATACAATTTCGCACATCACCCACCGGCACCATCCCGAATTCTTCGCGAATACGGCCGGAACTTCCCCCGTCATCCCCTACGGATACAATTGCAGTGATGTTGCTGCTATATTCTTTTAACCCCCGCAGCAATACAGAGAGTCCTGTGCCGCCGCCAATCACTACAATATGCGGACCTTGCTGTAGAGTACGCCATTTTGCATTTTCTTTACGACTCCTGCGTTTTTTTCGCAATTTGTATTTTTGATACTCGATGATACTCTCCTCCCACAGCAATTAATTATCCCGATGCTTCACATTGACCTGGTATCCTTCCTGCTCCAGAATCTGTCCAATTTTTATTCCCAGAGCGATGGAGCGGTGCTGTCCACCAGTACAGCCAATTCCAATAGTCAGATGGGTTTTCCCTTCTTTACTATAGTTTGGCAATAAGAATTTTAATAAATCCGTATACTTTTGCAAAAATTCCTGACACTCCGGCGAGCGAAATACATATTCCTGCACAGCAGGATCCCGCCCTGTCAGAGGGCGCAATTCTGGAATATAAAAAGGATTGGGAATAAAACGCACATCCATGAGCAGATCTGTATCAATGGGAATGCCGTGCTTATATCCAAAGGTAATAATACTTACCGATAACGCATCACTGCATTCCGACCATTGGCTCCGCAATTCACTGCGCAGCTCGCTGGCCTTCAACCTCGAAGTATCAATAATTTTATCCGCCTTTCCCCGCAGCTCGCTCAGCTTTCGCCGTTCCAAGCGAATCCCTTCACTGATCGTTCCTTGCGGGCTTAAAGGATGATTCCGCCGCGTCTCTTTAAAACGCTGAATCAGAATATCATCCGATGCTTCCAAAAATAAAATCTGATAGGGAATATCCATTCTGTTCAGTTCTTCCAGATTGTGATTCAAATCATCCAAAAATAAGTCGCCACGAATATCAATGACCAGGGCAATCTTGTTTACCTTGCCCGACGATTGCAGACACAATTCTGCAAATTTGGGAATGAGCGGCGCCGGTAAATTATCCACGCAAAAATAACCCATATCCTCAAAAACCTTCACAGCGTTACTTTTTCCCGCGCCGGAAAGGCCTGTAATAATCACAAAATTAGAACTTTTCATGACAATTGCTCCCTTCCAAATTACTTTATGATTCTTTTCCGTGAAACTACTTATGCTCCTTTATGATAACAAAGTTTCACTAGAGAAACAAGCAAAGAATCTTCTTATTTTGCATCCGCAGGAAAAATAACAATTTATATAATACCGCCGTACCATTGCAGCAACTGCTCTCCCCACAACACAACAAACCACGCAGCCAACGCAATAGATGGGGCAAAAGGCAACAATTGGCCCCGCTCTGCTCTTTGGCATAACGAAATCCCAATTCCCACAAGGCAAGCAAAAAACAAGGTCAGTATGGTAAGGGCAGGTCCCAAATACACACCCAGCACAAAAAATAATTTGAGATCGCCGCCGCCCATTGTCTCTCTCTGTAAAAGGTTGTCTGCTAACAAAACAAAGCAAGATAGCGGTACCGCTATTGCGCAGCCGCCAAGGAGAATGGAGAAAAATAAATCTATAGCTGTCATCCCGCTCCACAGCGCTCCCAATATATAAAACAATAAACCAAACAATAAAAGGCTATTTGGAATCACAAACCATTTGGCATCAATTATGGCAATCGTCAATAAAAGAACACCCAGTACCATAAATTTGGCCAACTGCCAGCCCGGCTCAAACCGTAAATACAAAGAAGCCATCACAGAGATTCCTACCAATGCCACAGCGCCATATCGTTTTTTCATAGTTTCCTGTCTGCCTCTCCCCATCTCATCACCTCATAAATATCTGTTTCCGCTTTATCCTCTCCTATAGTAATTATCCCAATATAGACAGAATCCTTTTTCCCATAAAAAAACTGCTTTGTCTGCAATACAAACAAAACAGTTTCGCTTATCGTTTTATAATTTTATATATTGGATCGCAATACATTGCGGCCCGCCCTGCGTGATAAATGCCGGTGAGAGCTCCAAAATTTCTACCTTTGCTTTCTCAAAAGCATCCTTCATAATATGAGCAATCTCCAGAGCATCCTTTGCGGCACGGGCATGAGCGATAGAAATCAAATATCCTTCCCCTACATGCTTTTTCTGAAAATGGTGCATCACTTTTTTCGCAGCGCCTTTAATGGTACGACTAATTCCAAAAGCATCCAAACGTTTACCGTCAGCAGTTTGCTGCATGATGGGCTTCACCTGCAGCGCCGAACTAAACTTTGCAGCCAGCGGTGTCAGCCGCCCGCCGCGACGTAAAAATTCAAAATCCTGAACAAGCAAAAAAGATTCACAATGCATAAGACATTCATCCAAGGCCCGCACTATCTCCTCCATCTTAGCTCCTTGTCTTGCCATTTCATTTGCCTTCATCACCAGATAGCGATGAGGACCACACAAAGTACGACTGTTATAGACAACGATATCATCTCGATTTTCCGCCATATCCTTCGCACTGCAAGCACTGAGATATGTTCCAGATAAACCATCTGCCATAGAAATATTCAGAATTTTCTCCCCCTGATGCCGCTTGTACGTTTCTAAAAATTCACCTAATGGGGGCTGTGAACTGCGGGGCACACCGCCTTGGGCAATCTGTGCATAGAAGTAATCCATGTCCACCTGCAAATCTCGATAATCTTCACCGAAAATATTTATACACAGAGGAACAACATCAATTCCAGCATCTGCTCCTTCTTCTCTCGTAAGTAATGTTGATGAATCTGTTACAATCTGAACCATACGCATATCCTCGCTCTATGATTTTTTTTAAAAACATACTCTCCATAAATAAAATAAGGAAACGTCATTCTCAAAACTATTTCACATATTATTTATACTATCTTATAGCACTATCATATCATACTTATCAAGAAAATAAAATATATTTTTTGTTTCCAGTAAATATAAAATACCCGCTTTGTAACATAGCTCTCCTCATATAGTAACAGATAATATTTTAAAAAATCGTATATGCTTTCTCAAACAAACCTGTTTCGTTTTTTATTATCTACACAAATCAATAAAATTATAGAATTTTTCGAAACGAGGTGAATGATTTGCGAATTGAACAACTACGGTCTTTTTTAGAGGTGGCAAGTTCCAAATCTATTAGTATTGCTGCTGAAAATCTATACATTACCCAGCCTTCGTTGAGTCGTTCTTTGAAATTATTGGAAGAGGAATTGGGATTGGATTTGTTTATACGTTCTTCCGATGGCGTACGGCTTACAACAGAAGGGAAAAAACTCTTACCTATTGTACAGAACATTTTGCAGCAATTAGATAATTTAAAACAACAGGCCATTTTACTAAATTCAGAACATGAAACATTGTGGCAAAAAGTTTTCGCATCTATGCCACACAATCTATCGCCGATAGTATCTTAGTATTTGCCTTTGACGAAATGAATCATGCTTTTCCGAAAACAGAATTCACTATTACAATTTCAGAACACGATGATCCTTATAATCTTCCCGATTTATCCAACTATGATCTTTTTATTGGAACCAATGTTGGTGATACCTTTAATGAATCAGTTCACAGCAATGATTTTGTCATGGAAACAATTTTTACAGATAGCTTTTCCGTTGTAATAGATCGACAGCATCCTTTAGCAAGGCGAAAATTTTTAGATATTGAAGAAATTTTAGACTATAAATTGATCTTACATAAATATGATTTTACAGTGGATTCATTTTATGAAAAGATCATACAACCCCAGGTATATCACAAAAAATTAGACATTTTACTTCGTAGTGATAATTCGCGAGTAATTCAAACATTGTTAACAGCATATCCTGCTATATTAATCACAAACAATGTTTTAGCAACAAATGATTATACTAAAAATGAGGATTTGGTCATGATTCCGTCTGCAATTCAGAGGACAATTCGGTAAAGTAAGCGCTGTAACCTGCCACACGAACTACAAGACTTCTGTATTTATCAGGATCTTTTTTTGCCTCCTGCAGTGTTTCCTGATTAATAATGTTAAACTGAATGTGATTGATTTTCAAGTCACATCAACTCCGAATCAAACTCATCAACCGACGAGTTCCTTCCTCGCCTGCTACAGTAGTAGGACTCAACTTCATATTGAAAAGACGGGCCTGCCGATTTGCAATTCCTCTTGTTTTGGATTTTGCATTTGATGCCATCAAACTTGTCGGGCCATGGGTATCGCAGCCATGTGTTGCACCAGTCCCTTCAGATAATGGTGCACCAGCTTTTCGTCCATCAGGAGTAGCGCCTACCACTTTTCCTCAGGCAATATGCAGTGTTATGGGCAAGAAACGTATGGAAATCACTTCATCTGAACTACCTTTTTGTGTAGCCAGATATTCCGTGTGGAAACGTTCCATTTCTTTGGCAAACTGGTCTACATATGAGTCGTCGTTGCCGTATTTTGGCGCATTTTTGCACAATTGTTCAATTACTTCGTAACCTTCAAAGTTAGCATCCAGAGCTTTGATCAATTCACCCATGGTAAATTTCTTCTCTTCATAAACCAGTTTTTGATAGCCGCCATAGAATCGGCAAAGGTAGCCAAGCCGCAGGCATCTACAAAGATTTCACGCATACCGCCCTGAACATGCTCATGCAAATCAATGCACTGTTCATAAGCTAAATCATGCAGCATAGAGGTGAATGGTGCCGCCATGTATTTCGGGAAGACAACATCCAACGCGCTCTGCTGAATCAGTGCATGTTTTTCCAGATTGATATGCTGCTTCTTGTAGGCTTCAAAAAATTCGTCAAATGTTTTGAAATCTTCTGGATTTCCTGTTTCCAATCCCAGCAAAGCATCCCCAAATTTCGGTACACGGCCATTATGCAGAACCATTTCCAATGCGGAGCCCATATTTACAACAGCACCAGGATGGCTATAAGTTTCATAGTTTGGCACACGATGTTCCGCACAACCAGTTACAACATAATCCAATGCTGTTTCGTAAGGCACACCTTTGGCCAGATACATGGGGACAATCTCTTCATCATTGAGCAGTTTTGGATACCCTTGTCCATCTTTAATCACTTCTGCTACTTTATGCAGGAATTTTTCCGGTGTCTGCGCATGAATCCGTACTGCTAAGTCTGGATAGGTAATTGGCATACCCTGTTTTGACTCCGAATCAAATAAGAAAGATCATTGGTGGCATCACTGCCATCTACTTTCTGACCGCCGATGTTTACGCCCTCAAAATGAGCATAACCTTCTGTAAAGGAACCGCCTGCAGGACTTACCAGAATAACCAAGGCTTCAGATAAATTAACCCAGACACTTTCCAAAAGCTCTCGAGCCTCGTCACGGGTGATACGACCTTCCCGAATATCTTTTTCATAATATGGCCACAAAATCTGGTCCAAACGGCCTAAGCTCAAGGAACCAGCAACCAATTCTTCCAGACGGGTGAACATATATACAAACCATTCACTCTGCAGTGCTTCCTGGAATGTTTCTGCCGGATATTCTGGCACTTTACGGCAGATGGCTGCAATCTTGGTCAGTTCCTGTCTGCGTTTTTCCGTTGTTTCAGCTAAATTTGCTAATCTTTCTGCTTCATCAGCATAGCGATTGGCCCATGTTACAATTGCATCACAGCAAGTAATACAAACTTCCAGGAATATCCCTTTGGTCATTTTATCCCATGGCCGAATTTCAGTCAGTCTTTTCTGCGCATCCTCTTTGATATCCTTGATACCCCGTTTTAAAACTTTCTCATAATCCTGTACCCAGTTCTAAGAAGAACGGTTGTTGCCAGAAATGAACAAAATCCCAGACTGATAATAAATATTATCCATATCCGGCCCGTAAATGATTTTGCGCGTATCTCCCGGCAGCATCGCTGCATATGCTTCTGGAAAGGATTTATGCTGCCAGTAGGGAGCAATTTCTTCTGCCAGAACACGAGCATCTTCTGGTGACACGGTGTAGGCAGCATCAAAGCGATCGCACAATTTCTCTCCGCCAACCAGATTGATATACCCGCCATCTACTTCCGGATGCATGGTACCGCAACGGCCTGGACGACTTTCTACACGACCTACAACCAATTCATCCTCACTGATATAGACCGGCATTTTTTCTGCCATGTGTTTCAGAGCAAAAGCATAGCGAGTGCTCATCGGCAGGTCCTCTGTCTCCTTCATGGACTCTGTAAAGTATTTTGCCCGATCGGTACAAAGATAAATTGGCGATTTCCGGATGGAATCCAGACGTCTGAAATTACGTTCTCTTCGCGGATCTGTGTTGGTTTCCAGGATACCATTTTCCAACCATGTCTCCTGTGGTGTTCTTACACAACAACTCATGATAAAACTCCTCCTTAATGTTTAATAATTTTTGAAGTCTCTTTTGCAATGCAAGGCTTCTTTGTCATAGTTCTATTTTATACATCCTATCTGTCTTTGAGAAATACACATCCTGTTATACCGTTTTTTCTAATATTCACTTTTTCTATAACGAAATAATTTCCCAGAATAAATTCCGTTATTCATTTTTTCCATATTACATCGCATCATTATGCATATTATGTATTTTTCAAGTATCTTTTTATTTGATAAACTATAATTATCATTCATATTATACTTTATCAAATAAAGGAGGATTCACAATGAACAAAGACAAAGGATTGGTTTTTAATATTCAAAAGTACAGTGTACATGACGGCCCAGGGATCCGCAGCATTGTATTTTTTAAGGGCTGCCCATTGGCCTGTAAGTGGTGCTCAAATCCCGAAGGAATGGCTGTTCAGCCAGAGGTTTCATATAAGAAAAATAAATGTATTGGCATGTCAAAATGTGCTTACTGTGCCAAAACATGCACACAAGATGCAATTATAGCAGATAAAGAGGATAAAGCCTTCATCAACCGCAAAAAATGTAATTCCTGTTTGGAATGTGCAGAAGCTTGTCCGGCAAAAGCAATGGAGCAAATGGGGCGCTGGATGACCGTAGAGGAAATTCTGGCAGAGGTATCTGCAGATGAAACTTTCTACAAACGTTCTGATGGAGGCATCACATTGAGTGGTGGAGAACCTTTATTGCAGGCAGATTTTGTTACTCGCCTATTAAAGCAGGCACATGCTGATGGATTGGAAACAGCAATTGAAACAACAGGCTGTGTCCCTTGGGAAAAGGCACGCATGGTATTTCAGGAACTAGATTATATCCACATGGATATCAAAACCGTGGACCCTAAAAAGCATAAACAGTTTACCGGTCAGGATAATCAGTTGATCCTGAAAAACTTTGCAAAGCTGTGTGCAGAGTTTCTAGAAAAACCTATCGTTGCCCGTACCCCAGTAATACCAGGTTTTAATGATACTCTGGAAGAACTGCAAGCTATCACAGACTTTATTAACCAGGCTGGGCAGCATGCTCAAAATCTTAAATATGAATTATTACCATTCCACAATTTTGGCAGCAGCAAATATGAGTTCCAGGGAAAACCTTACACCTTTGCTGGTTATAAAAATATGGACAAAAGCTTTTTGGAAAACCTCCGCAAACAGCTAAAATCTGAAATTCCAATTCTTGAAATTAGATAACTACAAACCAAAACCAGAAAAGGGGCAATGAATGTCTATTGACAATCGTTGCCCCTTTTCCCTATTTTTGCGAGTTATTCGCCTGATAGGGAGATAATCTCTTTTCTAATTTTTTATGGATTTAAGATTTTAGCGACATCCTCGTTTTTGTAAAATGAAGTACTTTCAAGTAAATGTTCCAAGATGACTTCCTCGCAGAGCGTCATTGTACCATGATTACGAATACAAACAGCTGTGCAAACAGATTGAAAATCCTCTACAGGCAACGATAAAAGTTGCTCGTTTTCGAAAGAAGTACTTCCATCCCCCAGCAAACAGTCTATCATCAATGTAATCCCGTCTGTTTTCGCTACACAATGCCGAATACTATCCAGATTATTCATAACCGTCATTTTTCCCATTTTTCCACAATGACTGTACAAATCTAACACCATCTGTCGAAGGACTTCACTATAAACAATATGAGGATAATGAAATGTATCTTCTAGCATCAGCGGTTTTTGAACAGAAAATAACGGATGATCCTTTCTAGCCACCAAACGCATATTGGTTGTAAATAATTCATAAATTTCTAGCTGTTCCCGTTTCATTTTATTACCAACGCCCAAACGATCAGGCTTACAAACAAAAATCAAACCCAAATCCACCTTCGTATTATCTAAATCTTTCACAATGCTCAAAATATCTGCTTCTTTTAATTCTAAATTAATATTTGGATAACTTGACTTGAAGTCAATCAAAATGTCCGTTAATAAAAATGACAACATATGAGGACTGATTCCAATTGTAACATTCCCTTGTACATCTCTCCGATCTGTTTGTGCCAACAGTTTCAGGCTATCAATTTCATCCATAATATTTTGCGCTTTTTCTAGAACTACCTTTCCCTGAGGCGTAAAGCTAATTCCTTTATTACTGCGTCGTAAAATAAGAATTCCCAGTTCTTCCTCCATTTCTTTGATTGCCTGGCTAATCGACGGTTGTGCCACAAACAGTTCTTGAGCCGCCTTAGAAAAAGAACCGTGTTCAGCAAGACTTAATAAATATTGAAACTGATTCAAACGCATAATGATAATCCCCTTACTTCTCATTTTTTACGCCAATTCAATAATACTTGCTTTTCCATTATAACATAAGGAGAATGAATCACAACAAAAAGTAGCGAATACTATTTTATCCGCTACTTTTCATGACAGCATCAACTATAAAATTTATAAGAAAATAATGTTTGCCAATGGAATCCCTAATATCACAAAGAGAATAAATGTAATAATACAGTTGGGAATACAAATTCGATAAATATCTTTTATTCTGACCCAATCGCTATTACTAAAGCATACTGCTGCCATTGGGGATGCAGCTGGTGTCAACATGGCCAAGTTTAATACAATAATCACAAGCATAACCATCATAACGGGATCAATTCCCATCGTATCTAAAAACGGCCAAACAACTGGTAATAAGATAGAACCCGCTAATGCATTATTCAGCAAATTGGTTAGGAATAAGGAAATTACCATCACAGCAACTAGGAACAGCATGACCGATTGTCCAGATAAAATCGGCGCCAATTGTTCCAATACAAAAGCAGTAATTCCGCAATCTGCGTTTTGCAGTGCTGATGAAAACGGAAATACTGCCATAACTAAGAGTAAAACATCCCATTTTACTCCGCTCGCCGCTACTTTTTGCAGTGGCAAAATTGGCTGTCCATTGATTTTGACTAGTGCAAAGAACCCAATGAAAAGCATCGGGATACCTACTGCACCCCATTTAGCTAAAATCTGCGTAACAGCAAGTTCTTTCGGCAATAAACTTGGTACCAACATCAAAACAATCAATAACACCAACGCCCACAATACCATTTTCTTTTGTGTATTCAGCTGCAAAACATTCTGGTCAATTTCTTCCAATTTTAATTTTTTTAGAGCTGTCACATCAATGCGGAAAACAAACTTGCCCATAAGAATATAAACAATTAAACCTAAAATCGTTAGAGGTAATGTGAATAGTACAAAGGAAAGATAATCTATGGCTGGACCACCCAGTTTTTCAAAAGTACCTAACACAATCAACGGCATCGTCTTAAAAGGAAATAATGCTAGACCCATAACGCTGCTGTAAAATACGCCAACGGCCATAAAAGTAGAAAATGAGTCAAAAGGTTTATACCCGCATTGTTTACACACGCTGTACAAAATTGCCCAGAAAACCAGAATAACTGGCACAGAATTTATCGCTGCACCCATAGCATAAGCGGCAAACAAAAACAACGTAATAAAAAGCCATGGTCGCCCTGCCGTCCACTTTCTGGTAATACAATAGGTAGCAATATACTGACAACCACCAACTGAATCAACCAATGCTGCAAAAATCAGCATAAACAATACAAGCGAAAAGGTCGAACTACCAATCCCTGCCACTAAAATCTGGTCCATTGTCATGCATCCGCTCATACTTAAAGCTAAAACTCCAAACAAACTGGGCCAGCCTAACTCTATAAACATCCAGCCATACAATAAACCCAAAAACGCGCCCAATACCTTCATACCCATGGCTGTGATAGGTTCTATCGGTGGTAGAAATCCAAAACCAAACATCAACGCCAATGAAATAAACGAGTGCATCCAGTACAGTTTATTTTTATTTACAGACATATGATCACCCCTTATTTTCTAACATTACGATAGCCCAACTGGAATCCATCCTCTGTCTTCTGAGCCCACTGCATTTTATTGTTCAAAAGCGGATTGGTAAATGTAAAATCGGAACGTTTGTGATACATACCCCGCGATTCTTTACGATTTTCTGCCATTTTAGCAGCAACCATCGCCACGTCAATTAAATCCAAAACCTCCAAACAACGCATCAATTCATGGCTATCAGTAGCCTTTAGCTGTTTTTCTGCATATTTTTTCAAATCAGCCAGATAACAATATCCTGCTTTCAATAAAGACTCAGAGCGAATTTTCGTTCCAACATAAGTACCCATAATCTGCTGCAATGTGGAATTTGCTTCTTTCCAGTACGCCCCCTCCTGCCGAGATAGCATTGCCTGATAAAAAGCTTCTTTTTCTTTAACTGTATGATGCTCTTCGATTTCGCTAAAGGAAATCTCTTTTGCCAATTGAGCAGCATTTTCCCCTGCTACCTGACCCCAAACAGCACAGTCAGCCACATCAGAACGCACATTGCCAGCTGTTGCCCCAGCAGCAAACAAACCATATACGCTTGTCATCGCTGTTTGATCAATCTCCACACCCTTCGCGGCAAAACTATTTTCATACATTCCAAACTCAACCATTTTAGTTCTCACGTCAATTTCATACTGTGCAAAATAGTCTAACAGCGATGTATCGCCTTCTGAAACAAACTGCGTCATCATGTAATCAATATCTTCCTGACTAGTCTGCGAGCAGTTCATATAAACCGGTCCCGTACCATTTTCCATCTTTTCTCTAAAAACATCGTTCCAAACATCTGGTGTCACATCGCCCAATTCTCTGGTCGGTGCCGTCACAAATGGGCCTACTGTTTTCCCATAAAAATCTGTATAAACGCCAATCCAAGTTGCTTTGCCACTGCGAGAGAAGAAGCGAGGACCAGCATGCAGATATGGCATATCCAGATTGGCTACCCTTGCTCCTGCCCGCAATGCCATCGCAGTTCCTGAACCTGTATTGGCAGGGCAGTTGGATAAATTGAACAAATACGCCGGATTAATACCTGGATACAGTCGCATGGTATGACCAGTGGTAATGATTACGGTTTTAGCTTGGAAAAGAATCAATTCACCTTTTTCCTCGCGAATATTGATTCCAATCGCACCAATAACCCTGTTATCTTCTGTCAGAAGTTCGTTGATAACTACTTTATTTAGAATAGTTACGCCTCTTTCTTTTGCCGCTTTGGTCAACAATATTTTTTGATTGCAGCCATTATATTTTAACCACATTTTCGGTTTTCCCGGCATCGTATGTCCTTCAAAATTCCACTCACCAGTAGGCCGCATATTGATCCCATAGGATTCCCATTTCTGTGCAATTTCAAAAGAACGGTCCAAAGAAATCCGCATCAAGTCTAAATCCTGAATCCCTCTTACAATTGATTGACCCGTTTCCGCCAACATTTCATCTAAACTAACTTTATGGTATTCGGGAATATAACACTTAAAATGGTCTGTCCCAGTAGCTGCAGAACCAGAGCGACGCGTATCTGATTTTTCGGCCACTACAACATTTGCACCCTGTTCTGCAGCAGCAATGGCTGCCTGCATTCCCGCAATGCCGCCGCCAATGACCAGGACGTCAGCCTGTACAATTTCTTCTTGTCGTTTCATCACACACAACTCCCCTCTTGTTTTGGTACATCTACACACAGCAGCATATGGGATAATGGATACCTCATTGTAATTGCCTGTTTTGGACAGTCAATGGCACATGCTCTGCAATGCCAACATTCTTCTGGATATTTCACTACTACCTGTTTTCCATTCTCAACTACTTCTAACCGCAAAATGTCTAATGGGCAAATTTCTACACATAGCCCACATCTCACACAATTGTCATTGTTAATCATTGGTGGCATAGCGTCCACTCCTTTTATAGTAAATATAAGCATTATGGCCATTGCTTATATTTACTATATATGAATAATGACCGTTTGTACAATATTGGTTGCCTATACGCTTTATCGGCGCTGCCTATCCCGCCAAGCACTATTTAGATGCGAAAAAACTTACTTGATAAAGATAATGAAAGAAAATACCATACCTCAAACAAGCCCAAAATAGGCATAGACTTAACCGAAGGTTAACTCTATGTCACTATATAAAAAGCTTATCTTGAAGTCAAAATTTTTGATTCCAAAAACTGCAAAAGTATACACCTTCCCCAAATACTAAAAGAGGTGACGCTGTGAGCATCACCTCTTTAATAATGTCATGCTGAAATCTGAGCATAGCGCTCCGACTCAATGATTTCCATCATGGCGGCGTAAGGAGTCGTCACACCGCCTGCTACCATGGAAAAGAGCCGAGGTGTGCAGCCGGAAACAAGCGCCACACCCATTTCATTCATTGCAACAGGCTGCTGCTTATTTCTGCTGGCAACATTCCAAAACACAATATCCGGTAACTGATATCCGTGTTTCTTGAACAACTTCTGTGCATATGCGAAGTTGGTGATATCGGCATGATTGATACAGCTATCAAATTCCATGTCTGAAACAATATAAATTTTTTTCGGCATATCCTCTTGTGGAACAGCATGCTTAACTGCCGTTTTGATAATCACCTCAAATACAGCCTGAAGATTCGTGTTGGCAACCTCGTTATACTCGGCACAATACCTTACTTTTTCGGCAATATCCCTTCCTTTGAGCTCCACCAGCTGTGGTCTTGCTGAAAATGTGATGAAATGATTGTGAAATACACCCGTATTACGCTCCGCAAAATAAATCCCCAAGGACAATGCCACTGCCATCGGCATGGGTTGACCGCCACCATACATAGAACCAGAGCCATCGACAACAACAAGGGCATTCTCGTTCGTACCGAAATTCTCCAGGGAATTCCAGGTAACATCCATCGTTCTACGTTCTGCTTCAGACAGCTTACTTCTCGCAGACCAACCGTCAAAACAGGGGGCTATCACATCATAAGGCATCAAAGTGCCAGTATGTATGGTGGCAGTACCCGCTTTCACCTGCTCAAGGAACTGCGCATAACGCACACCATCGTTTCTCACGAAGGCCTTACGATACTTAAACAGTGCCTTCGACGGCTGTTTCCCATAGTCGAAAGAATAATCTTTTTCCCGCAGATTATTTTCAATAATTTGGATCTTCTTGCGCAATTGAACAAGAATTTTGCGATACTGTTCATCAGACATGCCTAAATATCGGGCAATTCGCTTGCCTAAACGTACAGTTTCTCTACTGGACGCATTTATAGAAGGAAGCCACTTGGCAAGCAAAGATACCTCTGTATCGGCTTCCATGTCCTTTTTCAGTTGATTTTTAATGACATCCATCGCGTCTTTTTCGCAAGCTGTTCCCATTAAAGCCAGCAAATCGTCAAAACGCCCGTATTCAGGAATCAAAGCGATATTTTTTTGCAGAGCTTCCGGTTCGTGATCTGCCAACCAGTTTACAATGACACGAAATACTCGACGTTCACCCAAACCGCCGCGCACATCACGGCCGAAAAACAAAATTTTCATTGCGATATCGCGTTCCTCCGCATAGGCTTTTATGAATCGGCTAATGATCTCCTGCTCAGGCTCTCGGCGGATTGCACCGATGGTGGCAAACAAATCCAGACAGTTTGATGCTGTGCTTGCGTAAGTTGCTGCGCCGTTTTCTGTACGAGTTATACAAGACTCTTTTTTCAAATAGTTTAACATATCATTTCCTCCATTCATATACGGCGCAACAGATGCTTTTAATCTGACGCCTTAAAATTATAAACAGGTTTCAAAATTTCAATCACATCAACAGTTTCCTGAATCACATCAATGATATCCTTTAGAGACTTATACGCCATAGGCGCCTCGTCCAGCGTGGTTTTATTTACAGACGTAGTATAAACACCCTTCATCATCTTTTTGTATAATTCCAAATCAAGGATTTCTCTTGCTTTTGTTCTCGACATAATTCGACCGGCACCGTGCGGTGCAGAATCGTTCCACTCAGGATTCCCCTTTCCTCTTGCCAGAACGCTTCCATCTCGCATATTAATCGGGATCAAAACTAGTTCACCCTGATGTGCAGCAATCGCGCCTTTGCGGAGAATCATCTCCTCTGTATTGATATAATTGTGGATAGTATGAAAGGCAGACAAAGCTCTCATACCTGTACGCTCCAAAATAATCTCCGCCATTTTTTCACGGCTACGTTTCGCAAACTGCTGACAGATATCCACATCATGCAGGTAGTCCTCCAGATACGTACCATAGAGATAACAAAGATCCGCAGGAATCGTAGGCGCTTTCCCCTGCCATTCTTTCTCCATTTCTTTTAAGGCTTTTTGGATTTCAGCACGGCACCCTTGCTCCTTATATGTACGAATCAGCTCATCTTTTTTTGCAAAGTAATCAGCCTTTCCTGCGTTCAAATCAATGGCTAACCGCTGGTAATACTCGGCAACCTGCTTGCCAAGGTTACGACTTCCTGAATGAATGACAAGGTACTTGGTGCCATCTGCCGCAGCGTCGATTTCAATAAAATGATTGCCGCCTCCCAATGTCCCCAGACTTTTTTCCAGACGTTTGGTCTGCTTTAAATTTCTATAACAGCGAAGATCGGAAAGTGCAAATCTCTCCACCCGTCCCTCCCAGACGGCTCTGCCGCTGGGGATATAATGAGCAGCCGCATCTATTTTTGCAAAATCAAGATCAATCTGTCCAAGTTCTACAGTATACATACCACATCCAATATCGACGCCTACAATATTGGGAACCACTTTGTCAACGATTGTCATTGTCGTGCCGATAGTACATCCTTTTCCGGCATGCACATCAGGCATAATTCTGATTTTTGCTCCCTGTGTGAAATCGTGATCGCACATTCTTCGGATTTGCTCGACAGCCTCTTCCTCTACCACTGTCGCATAACATATTGCTGTATTTATTTTCCCTTTGATTTCTAACATAGCGCTGCTCCTTTCCGCAGATTTCTTTGTTACAAGGCATCACCGGGATTTGAACCCGTAAAACTGCTTGTCAGTGCAGGTCCTGCTCACCAGAGAGCTGCACTTCAGTTGATCATCCCTATTCATTGCTGTAGATGCCTTTACGACAAGACGCACTTCTTTTATAACATGCAAGGTCTTTCACCTCACCCGCCCTTGCTGAAACCGCAAGTACCAGTTCATCCGGCTAATGTTGTATGATTAGATATAGGATTGCTGTTCGCGTCTTTAAGAAAAATCAAGGCACCATTTGAAACGGGATTCGAACCCGTGAACGGTGACTCTCCATCACCGGCTATCACCACTTAGCGATTCATCATTGCTGTCGGTGCCTTTTCAAGATGCAACCTTTCGGCTTTCCATTGTGCATCCCCATAAGGAATACCCATCTCTGGTCACAATAGCTGCTGTATGCATCTTTCATTACAAGGTACATCCTTTCACGACAAGTATTTTGGTTCTCAGATTTGCTGTAAGTACCTTTTCTCAGAAGCATTTGTTTCTCATCTGCATCTTATACATATAGTATACGAATGAATTCCATATATTTCACGGAAAAAAAGCTGCGAACTCATTTCAGTTCACAGCTTTTTTGCAAAATCAATCGTTCTTTTATTAAATTCACAAAACTTTCTGGCTCCAGCACCTTTACACAAGGACCGAAAGAGAGAACGCGAATCACAATTTCTGTTTCATCGCTCTCATAATATCTCAAATGCAAAACGTATTGTTCATCTTCCAATCGCTCTGCCTTTTTTTCTAAATGAGCAAAATGAAGCATCGCTCTTTCCAGCGTATTCCGTTCATTTATGATCAACAAGGTAAGCTCTTTCTTCTGTTCCACCTGAGGTTTTTCTGTCCAGGGACCTTGTCCATCATAGTATTCACAAGCAATAACTCTCCCCAGATTAAACTGCCTGAATCTGCACCCTGCAGCGATAATGCGAACTTTATCGTCCTTTACAGAATATTCAAAACCTTTAGGGTAAAAACGAATCCACACCTCTTTTCCATATCGATTTCTCATTTTAATTCTGACAGGACGTTCATTCTTGATAGCGGAAAGAATCAACCTAAAGTGCCGGATATAATTCTCATCTTCGAAAGGATCTCCATCTGCATACTGGTCATAAATCTTATAATCTTCTTTTGTGAAAAGAGGTTGTACATCATCCAATGCAGGAAACTCCACATCAAACAATTTCACCTTCGGATCTTCAGCTATGGCCTTCAACCACCGTTTTTCCAGAGTCGTCAACGGCATTGTGGGTTCATGGTGCAACGCCGGAGATAAATCGTCATGCAGCAACGGCCATTTTCTAGATTTAAGCGCAGGTAAAATCGTTAGCACACTTTCAGAAAAGGCCTCCTCCAACACACAGCACTGAAGATCTTCCTCTGTCGTTTTCGGCTCAAAAGCGACTGCAATAATTTTGGCGACAGTGTTATAGTAAACAGAGTATAATTCACTGAATATCATGTATATCGCCTCCATCAATCCCATACATCCGGTACATTTCTTCAATGTCAGCTTTAAATTTATTCTCAACTGTACGGTTAGAAAAATTCATTCTCGTGATTCTGGACAGAAATGTTCTGATCCAGGGAACCATCTCCATGGTATCAAACACATCTGCTGTGTACCGATAATGTTTCTCATCTAGTTTCTCGACATAACCGCATCGTTTTTCACGCTCAAGTCTTCGCACAATAAACTGCTCATCGTTTTCGATTTTTAGTTCAAATTCAACATGCTCAAGATGCTTGATGTTCCAGCGGCAATTCACACCCCACATATGCCCCTCCACTTTGCCAAGTGTATCTCTCAGCGCGTCAAACTTCTCGCAGGTCCCTTCTATTCTTATGTTCGACAAATAATCCAATCTATAGGAATTTAAACGATTTGCCTGTTCATGAAAGGCAATCAAATTTTGACGGCCATTTTGTGCGCTTATATAAATCTTAAGCGGCACCAAACGTATTGTTTTGAGTTTATTGGCATACTTGCCCAAATTGTCCACTGTGATATAACATTTTTTCTGAATCGCTTCAAAAAGTATCGCCATCACATCACTGTCCATAGCTTGCGTAATGTAATGGTGTTTGAATGAGAATAATTCGTTATGCCTTGGCTGCTTGTCTTGCAAGAACGAGCCTATCACACCGCAAGGAGCAATTTCACTGAAGAAATCAATCACATCATCCAAAGCAGAGATATCTATATCAGCACTTCTGCAATACAGGACTTTACGGCCTTCCTTTTCGGTTTGAATGATTCCTTCCTCAGTATATTCCTTTAATTTTTTTCTGAGCGTAGACTCATCAAAAGTTATACCAGAAGACAACCTCCGGTCAATTTCCTCAATAAGTTCCGCAAGCGTCATCCTAATTTCCGGCGTATGGAGAATATCAAAAATTGCAAAATGCAACGTAATATCCCCATCTGTAAAACTTTTTGTTTTCCACGCTTTATAGAAAGGATTTTTGCGAATGATACGGCTGTCCACTGAGAGAAACACGTTCTTTCCTTCGGCTGTTTGCGTAAAATGCATGTATTCCCCCAACCAGCTCTCAATTCTGCGGCGCTCATCATCATAAGAACGTGCACTCTTGGCATCATATTCATTTCTGTTTTTAAAGCCATATACATAAAACTCACGCATATACGCTCTGACTTTTTCAAAATTTTTTATGCGTTCATTGTAAGCCACTTGCATCGTCCCCTTCTTCGGATTGTATGTTGATAAAAATCAGCTGACCAACCCTTTCTTCACAAATTCTTTGATATAACTGATATTTTCCTCTGCATTTTCTTCATAATCCATAATACCGAGAATTCCATGCAGAATAAAAATCAGCATTGCTGTCGTCCTTTTGTAGAGTCCCACATCAATACGCTTGCTGTCAATCACTTCAGATAATCTTTTATTTATCCGCTCCAAAAAATGCTGATCTATGGCACTGTTTTTTCCAATCAAACGAATCCTGCAATCTCTCAAATTTCGATAAAGGTTATCAATAAACTGATCTGAATCTTCATAAAGAAGCTGCACCTGATCCAAATTGTTCATGATATAGTTTATATTTTCTTTCTCCAGCACATCTATCAGATCCGGCAAAGTCTCATAATGCGAATAAAATGTTGTTTTGTTGATTTCCGCTCTCTCTACAAGCTCCCGCACTGTAATCCTTCTCATATCTTTTTCCTGAAGCAATTCATGAAAGGCTCGCCGAATTGCCCGTTCTGTTTTCATATATCGTAAATCTTTTCTGTTTGTCATACCCATTACCTTCTCACTGTATAGTCGTTTATCCAACCTTTTTTATCTAAACCATAGCCTAACCAACCTTTTTCCAGTTTCTGCTGATTGTATCATGTTGCCTTATTAGATATTATACACATACAAAAGCATTTTATCTAACAAAAGTTGTTTAACTGGAGGTGAAATCACGAACCATATTTCAAATCATCATAGCACTCTGCGTGAGAGCTACCAAAAACATTCTGATTTTTCTTACGGCCGTCTTGTTGTTTTGTATCTGTAATGTGTTATTAAAAAGTGCGAAAGGAGATTTTTATCATGAGTTTACATTCAAAATCATTTCCATCTGTATCCATAACTAAGTTAGATGTAAACTGCAAAATTTTCAAGATTTGTGTTGTGGAATCACCCAATGATAATATTGAAATCAGTTGGAGCAATACCACAATGCGTTCTTTGGATCTTAAAACATCCGGCGATACCGTCACAATCCTTGACCATGCAGCCATTGGCATTTATGGCACGCTTGCATTGATCAATCTCAAGAAAGATGCACAACTTCTGATCAAACTTCCCGCATCTTATAATGGAAAACTTATTCTCCAGACCAAAGAGGAAACAATTCACATGTCTGGGATTATTGCTCCGGCCACAATCGGCATTTCTACCAACACTGGGGAAATTCTTTTGGAAAATGTATGTTTCCAGACTTTAGATATTCGCGGCAATGCTGGAAAGATCAATTGTTATTCTTTGGATACTACCGGATCAATCAACATTTCCTCAAAATCAGGAGCTATCAACTGTGGTCTGCTGGGAACAGATTCCGATTATACGATTAGTTGTACTACAAAAAATCCAAAGTGCTGCCCTCCTGAAACAAATGGCTCTGGAACGAAAAAAGTTTTATTAAGTTCAGAACGTGGTGAGATTCACTACACTTTCCAGAATGGAGTAGAGACGCAGAAGCCTTCCTGCAGATATGATAGACGCAATTCTTTTAAAGAATGGTAATTCGTCCTTAAATCATTTGCCATAGAAAATAACATATTATAATTTGTTGTTCACCATAACGAATAATTCAAGTCGGGATATCCTTTGCTACTCTTAAATATATTTGTTTATAATTTATACAAATATACGCCGTTTCTCACTTCAATTGTATCATTTTTCTTGCTTACTGATTTTCCGTTACCCAAAAGTTGCTGCAAAATTCTGAATATCTTGATGTGAAAGAGGTGCCGTATTGTTGCGTGAGAGGTGCGTCAAAACGGGATGGAAAGCACTTATATCAATGGATGTATGTACCAGAATTCGATTTGTGTATGGTTTTGAGAAACACATGCCGGAAACTCGGTAAATAAACACGGTCTGGTGGCCATGTCAGAGATCCTATTTTAGCAACAGCTAACAGTTAACAAAATAGAACCTATTAATTTCGCATTCGGAATAGCCTTTGTTTATTGAAATGGTTCATATCTATTTACATCACAGATTCTCAGTAAAAATATATCGCGCAAATATTGACATCCTCCTGCATTCATGCTATAGTTTCATAGAATAAAAACATCATAATTTTTCTCTTATCCAGAGAGGTGGAGGGACTGGCCCGATGAAACCCGGCAACTGGCCTAGCAGATGATTCCGCAAGGCGCTGTGCTAAATCCAGCAGATATAAATTCTGGCAGATAAGAACGGTTTGTTTGAAAACCCTACCCCATCTGCCGCTAGCAGTGGGGTTTTATTATTTATTGAAACCACGGGCACTGCGCTCTCCATAAATTTTTCATTCTATCAGGAAGGAGTCCACTATGAACCAGCCAATTATACAGATTAAGGATCTATATAAAAGTTATCCCAGCAAGAACGGTCTCGCTGTAGCGTTGGAGCATATCAACTTAGATATTTATCCTGGCGAAATTTTCGGCATCATTGGCATGAGCGGCGCTGGTAAAAGCACATTGGTGCGATGTATTAATTTTTTAGAAAAGCCCACTTCGGGCACAGTTATTTTTGATGGTCAGGATTTGTCGGCTTTATCACGCAAAGAACTATGTAAGGCCCGGCAATCCATGGGTATGATTTTTCAGCAGTTTAATTTGCTGATGCAGCGCACAGCTTTGCAAAATATCTGTTTTCCTATGGAAATCGCCGGTACCAAAAAGGAACAGGCCATCGCCCGCGCTAGAGAATTGCTCAAATTGGTCGATATGGAAAACAAAGAAGATGCTTATCCCTCCCAGTTATCCGGTGGGCAAAAGCAACGTGTGGCCATCGCTCGCGCTTTAGCTACCAATCCCAAAGTTCTTTTGTGCGACGAGGCTACCAGTGCGCTGGATCCCAAAACCACCCGAGCCATTTTGAATCTGCTGAAGGACATCAGCAAACGGTTAGGCATCACGGTCATCATCATCACCCATGAAATGGCTGTCATCGAGGAGATCTGTCAGCGCGTGGCCATCATCGACAACCATGTCATTGCCGAGACAGGAACGGTGGCCGATGTCTTCTCTCGACCTAAAGAGGAAGCGACCAAACGCTTGGTTTATCCAGAGGAACGCAAACTGCCCGATTTTCGCTCAGCCCATTGCTACCGTCTGATTTTTGACGGTACTGCTGCCAAAGAACCTGTCATCTCCAATATGATTATGGAGTGCAAAACACCGGTTAATATTGTGGCGGCTGATACCCGCGTCATCGAAGGAGAAACCTTTGGACAAATGATCATTCAGATTCCCGATGAGGTCAACCAGGTCAACCTGCAGCGAATCTTAGTCTATTTGGAGAATAAACATATTTCTGTGGAGGAGGTATCCGAATGCTTGAATTTATCATGAGCTTGTGTGCCACCACCGCGCAAAACGGACAGATGATTTTGGAGAACACAGGAATTTCCATTTATATTGTGCTGCTCTCCACCTTGTTTTCTTATTTATTTGGTATTCCCACAGGCATCGTCCTGGTAGTTACTGCCAAAGATGGGATTCATCCTATGCCTGTATTCAACCAGATTTTAGGCGTTATTGTCAATTTATTGCGCTCCGTGCCGTTTTTGCTAATGATTTTTATGATCATGCCCATTACCATGGCCATCACGGGAACTAGCTTCGGCCCCAATGCTACCATCGTGCCGTTGGTATTCAGTGCAGCGCCTTTCGTGGCGCGGTTGATTGAATCCTCTCTGCGCGAAATTGACTTCGGTGTGATTGAAGCAGCGCAGTCCATGGGCGCCAGCAACTGGCAAATTATCACCAAGGTTATGCTGCCCGAATCCGGTCCATCTTTGCTGGTAGGCGCTGCCATTGCTGCCACAACGATTTTAGGATATTCGGCTATGGCCGGCGTATTGGGCGGCGGCGGATTAGGCGATGTGGCCATTCGTTATGGGTATTACCGCTATGAGAAGCCTTTGATGTATATCTGTATTATTCTGCTGGTTATCATTACCCAGATTGTGCAGGAAGCAGGCCTGCGCATTTCGGTAAAATCTGATAAACGGCTCCATTAACTAATTGTGGCTTTCACAGAGCACGCTCTGTAAGCATATATCAATATTTTTGAGAGGGGATTTTTCCAATGAAAAAATTTGTAACCGTTGCTTTAGTAGCAGCATTATCTGTCGGCTTGCTGGCAGGATGCGGCGGAAATGACAAAAAAGACGCTGATGCCAATGCAGAAGACAAGGTGATCACCGTTGCCGCTTCTCCATCGCCTCATGCACAGATTTTAACAGAAGCCGTTGCAGGCGTATTAGAACAGGATGGTTATACTTTGGAAGTAAAAGAATTTACCGACTATGTACAGCCTAATAATGTAGTAGAAAATGGTGAAATTGATGCCAACTACTTTCAGCATCAGCCTTATCTGGATGATTTCAATGCAGAAAACAACACCCACTTGGTATCTGTTGTAGCTGTTCACTATGAGCCATTTGGTATTTATTCCAAACAGCACGCTTCTTTAGATGAACTAGCTGAAGGCGCTGTAATCTCTGTACCAAACGACACCACCAATGAGGCTCGTGCTTTACAGCTGTTGCAGGCACAGGGCATCATCACCTTAAAAGAAGATGCGGGTTTGAACGCTACCAAAGCGGATATCGTAGACAACCCATACAATGTAGATATCCAGGAAGTTGAAGCTGCTGCTCTGCCTCCAACACTGGACAGCGCTGATTTTGCTGTCATCAACGGCAACTATGCAATTCCTGCCGGTTTAAACGTAGCCAATGATGCATTAGCTTGTGAAGACGCTGCTTCTGAAGCTGCACAAACCTTCGCCAATGTCATTGCCGTAAAAGAAGGGGCAGAAAATTCTGAAAAGATTCAGGCTCTTGTAAAGGCAATCACCAGCGATGAAGTAAGAGATTATATCAACACCACCTTTGAAGGCGCTGTTGTACCAATTTTCTAAAATATATTTCTACAGCCAAAGAGGAGCTGGATTCTAAAAAATCCGGCTCCTCTTTTTATACGCTTATTCTTCTTTATTCTCTATACCGAACTCAAAATTGCGCATAGAATTGGGCGTTTGCATGGAGCTATTCAAATCTCGCATATATTTGAATAAATTTGCTCTGCGAGAACCACGGCTATTCACTACCGATGGATGAACAACCTTGCCTGCTTCTCCATTCTTTCGTACAGGACAAACCTCATCACAGGAAGATGCGCTGTCTTCATCTGGTGCGGTCTCCTCTGTTTCTTTTTGCTGCGCTTTTTCTCTATTGCAGCGCTGCAACTCCTGTATCAATTGCTGCAGCACCATGGCTATCTGCGTATTCAACTGCTCTGACGCTACACGCTTCTCCTTTGAGGTGTCCTCTTGCTTCGTTTGTGCAGCATCATGCTCCACTCCAGCAGTACACAATACACCATCTCCACAAAACAGGATATGACGACCATCCAGTATCTGTACGGTAATCTCCTGATAAAAAGGCTCTATGCAATCCAGCTCCTGTAACCCTGCGGGGACATCCCATACCGCTTGCCAGGGACGTTGCTGCTGATAAGCAAATACATTTTCCCCGTGCTGCTCTCTGTTGGCATACACCAAGGTCAAGTCATATTGACCGCAAGCCTGCAGCTGATTTTCTGCGATATGAAATTCCTCCACCTTAGCTGTAGCTGTGGTCGCTAGAACTTCTTCACAGTCCGGCCAAGGAAAAGGAAACTCTAATTGCTCTCGCATCTTAAACGAACCAATCATCACCTGGCCGCGCTGCAATTCCTGCTGCTGACTGATTTGCAGTACAATCTCCAAAAGCAAACAAGTATCAGCAATTTGACCATGACTATACAATAAACGAGCAGCAGCATGTTCCGCTAAGGGTTTAGGCAATTGCCCCTGCAGTGGAATTTCCGCCGTAAAAGCTTCCTGTTTCCCATTTGTACTGAGATAACCAATTTGCAACACCATGCTTCCGTGAAACTGCAAACAATCACACGCAGCGGAACTGCTTTGCCAATCTGCTAAAATAATTTCCTGTAACGTTTCCACCTCTTGCTCCGGGATCTGCAGCATTGTTTTGCACACGAACGTGTATGCTCGCTGATCCGTCAGGAGTGCCACATCATTCCAAAGACAGGACAGATTTTCACTCTGCACCCCAAACACCTCCATTGTCCATTTCTTTATATATATGAAAGTGTACGTATTTTATACCCAAGTTTTTTTACAATAAGCAGCTGACAACCACAGTCATGTCATCCCTGTGCAGATTCTCATCGGGGTATAATGCTTTATTCCGTTTCTGCTGGCTACGCTGGCGACTGGTGGCAATGGCCAATAAATATTCAGCAGCCAGCTGGGGATTGGTCGTGGGTAAACAGCCGATAATTTTTTCCCACTGAAAGCCTTCATCATGCAATTCATATAGCCCATCGCTCATCATGATCAACAAATCGCCCGCTGAAATCTCATGCTCCAGCTGCGTGGCCTCCACCCGCGGCAAGATTCCTACCGGAAGGGAATCACCGTGGTAAGCTGTCACCTGTTTTCTGTTTTTCACAAAGGACGGCGCGGCACCATATTTATACAACTCTATCTTATTACTATTTAAGTTCCACAAGGCGATGTCCATAGTGCTGAACCGCACTCCGCCATATTGAAAAGACAGAACAGTATTGATAATATTCAAGGACAAACGCATACTCAAGCCGCCGGAGAGCAATGTCTGCAGAAGCTGCACCGCCAGTTTGCTCTGCTGCATTGCTAGCTCTCCGCTCCCCATCCCGTCGCATAGGATTTGTACCATGCGTCCATCCTGCAAATCCTGAGCGCCCCAACTGTCTCCCGAAACCAATTCCTTTTTGCTGGACGCATAGCCCACCAATAATCGCTGAGGATGAGAATCTTCATTATTACTTTGCCGCATGAGCTGCATCTGTTCCCCCAATTGAATCAATTCCTGGGCGATATTTTCTCTATTTTCCTCTAGCCGGCAATAACGACTTCTCTGTTGCTGATAATTTTCAATCTGATTGAACAGCGCCACCTCCAAAACTCCGGTGCGATGACAGCGTCCTTGAAATTTGGTAGAAAATGTTGTTTCCCCGCCTAATCCTTGATCTTCCAATACATTGCATGCCGCTGTCAGAGCATCCACCGTATATCCCTGTTCTTCTTCCCAGCACCATGTCTTTTTATGGCAGAAAGCACACACCTGCTGATATACCTTGCTATACAATTGCTGCGCCATCTCTTCCTCCGGCTGTGGTTGTTCCAATTCCAATTGCTGTACTGCATTTCCCAATTCTATAAAACTGCCGCCCAATTGCGTTAATCTTGCCATTTCCGTTTTCCTCACTGTGATTCCTCCATCTGCAAAATCCATATGTTTCCATAATACTCCATCACAGCTGTAAAAAATGTCGGATTCACAGAGCAAAAAAAATTTTTTTTGCAAATAATGCCTCTGCCGAAAGTATTTTTTGCAAAACGAAAGGTCACGGCTATACATATGCGTCAGTATAGCTGTGGCCTTCTTTGTTTACATTTGCGACTGAAAAACTTTTTCCGCGTCTGCATAAACCACGTGATCAATTAACGTATTGTCATACAGATTGGCAAGATTTATCTGATACCATCGTGGCACATTAGTGCAGGCCAGTGTCTCCGTGAGTGAAACGCCATAATAAAACCAAGGACTTTCTTCCGTTTCTCGCCAGGAAACCATCCCGAGAATATATAAGGAATTTCCCATATAGTATTCAGCAGAGCTGCGACGTACCGACCAAATAGGCTGTTGTTTTAGCATCTCCAAATCCATATTGAAAATTGTTCTGTCTGCTGTAATCTCCATTAAACGCCCTCTTCTCTATTTTATATCTAGATATTATAGCACATTTTTTCTATTCCTTATAGTCCTAAAAATACACTGGAAGTATAATTTACTATAAAAAATGACTCTGCCATAACACAATTATGGTATTTTTAGAGAATACCTGTGACATAAAAACAGAGATGCAGCAGGAAGGGGTTTCTACTGCATCTCTGTTGCCAATTGACGGACAAGAATTTTCATTGCCCATCTTTGTCGTTTATTTCGCCTGATAAATGGTCTCGCCGTCTTTGATGGTTTCTAATACTTGAATATCACGGATCTCCATTTTATCTACTTTTAACGGATTCCGATCCAGGATAACTAGGTCAGCCCGTTTTCCTGCTTTGATAGAACCCTTCGTGTCTTCCTCAAAATATGCGTAGGCAGAATTGATAGTGATTCCCTTTAATGCATCATAAACGCCAACACATTGTTCTGGCCCTATATTCACACCGCCGCGGGTGATTCGGTTTACCGCAGCCCACACACTGTGTAGCAATTTTGGACGTACAATAGGCGTATCGGTGTGGAAATTATAAATCAATCCTCTGTCCAGCGCGGACTTCACCGGACTGACTCTGCGTCCCCGTTCATCCCCGAAATTTTTCAAGTGCACGTCGCCCCAGTACCAAGTATGCGCCACAAAAATAGATGGAATCATCTTCAGTGCTGCCATTCGATCCAACTGATCATCCCTCACTGTCTGACAATGAATCATAACCGGACGCAAATTATTTTTGTTTGGGTTCTCTGATGCTGCCAGTTCCTTTTCATAAATGTCCAACAGCTGCTGAGAAGCCGCATCGCCGTTGCAATGAGTCAACAATTGCTGGTTGTCTGCCAAAGCACGCTTGATGCAAGCGTGTACCTGTTCATCTTGCAGCCACGGATACCCGCAATAATCGCCGGAATCCTCATAAGGTTTGCTCATCCATGCAGATTTACCCTGAGGTGAACCGTCCAGCAAAATTTTATAGCCACCGATTTTCACGTGATCTTGATAAACACCTACGATATCCTGATTTTCTGCCATCACTCCATCCAAGCCCTCAGGCGTCATGGTCTTCAATGGGCTGGGATAGGTCACAATATCCAGCTTCAGCTTTCCCGCTTTTCCGGCACGACGCATCATGGCCAATCCTGCTCCAGAGGTTCCGCCGTCTTGCACAGTAGTAATCCCGTTTGCTGCATAAACATCCTGTACTTTTACCAGAAGGTCTTCTCCATCTTCTTCTCCGCTAAGTACACTTCTGTCACCTAAGGACAGCAATGCATTTTCTTCCAAATATCCCGTCGGTTCTTTTGTCCCAGGATAACGGGCGATGACACCGCCTTCTATTTCCGGTGTTTCCTCATTGACATTGGCCAGCTTCAGCATCAAGGAATTGGCCACACCCATATGCCCAGAAGCATGAGAAATCAAAATGGGATGCACATCAGATGCCCGGTCCAACACTTTTTTGTCCGGATGGACTCCCTCTGCCAAATAGTTATGGTCATACAAACACCCCATCACCGCTTTCCCAGCAGGAATGTGATGTTCTGCAATAAATTTTTTCAGAATGGATACAATGTCATCAAAATTTTCCGCATCCTCCAGTATTGCTCTGGTATTATACTGTGGTCCTGCCATTGTTACATGTCCGTGTCCATCTATAAAAGAAGGCATTAATGTTTTTCCTTCTAAATCACGCAATTGGCAGTCAGCACTCTTCTGCGCTGCAACTGTATCGTACGCACCTACCGCTTTGATTTTTCCGTCAGCCACCAAAACCGCCTCGGCATAATCTTGTTCTCCTTCCATAGTGATTATGTCGCCGTTGAAATACAGTGTTTCCATCATCACTCACTCCGTTTCCATTATAATTTATAAAATATTTATATTCTATCCTTACTATGTCTCGATTATAGCATCTAAAATCAACAAATAAAAATATATTTTTAGTTAAAATTTTAACATTTTATATTTACATTGTTATATGCATCCTTTCTGAATCTATAGGAAATCATAGCAGAGATAAAATTCTGAAATTTTTCCCTGAAAATTTCAGAATTTGGGCTGGACATTTTCGGCAAAAACAGATATACTATAAATGTAACTTTTTTGTTACTTTTTATATTTTGAATCAGAAAGGGGGTTTTGTATGCATCCTTTAAAAAGAAACACTCTATTCATCAGTCTTTTTCTTTTATTGATGCTCTGTATTTTCGAGCCGTCTTTTGCTGCAACCGATACACTCAATGTACAAGTTGATGGAAAAGCTATGCAGTTTGAGGCCATTACCACTGGCAATTTAGTCTTCATCTCGGCTCGCGATATGGCAAACTTATTCCATGCAGATCTTGCATATGATGCCGACGAAAAAGAACTAACCTTAAAAACTTCAAAAGTCAACGCTGTTCTCAGAGTCGGATCCAGCAGTGTTACACTCAATCATAAAAAAGTAGCGTTGGATGCCTCCCCCATGATTGTAGATAATACCAGTTACATTCCATTAAAGGCCGCTAAAGAAATATGGGGCGCCAGCTATGGTTGGAACGAGCAAACATTATATATCCGTACCGATGGTAAGGAAGTACATGTGCCCGCTGTTGAAAAAGTATTCGTAAAAGAACAACCTGTTTCTATCGGCGGAAAAAATACACCTGTTTCTTATATACTTGTTCCCAAGTCATCCGACCTACACGCAGATGTCATTTTAGCACAAAACACCGTGGGACAGACCGAATCTCTGCGAAGTCTGGCACGTCGTTCATCAGCAAAAGCGGCAATCAACGGAAGCTATTTTCAAAGTTATGATAGCTCCAAATCGCAAGAACCTTATGGGCTTATCATAAAGAACGGGAACTTGCTGCATGCAGAAAACACTGGCAGTATCATTGCTTTTACCAGCAGTAGTGTCAAAATGGATATTGTGCGCAGTGTCATCACGGCCTCCGTGGGCGGCACACATTACAGCGTATCTCTATTCAATCATACGCCCAATGCAAACAGCAACACGGTAGTACTGTACAACAGTGCTTACGGCAACAATACCAATTGTGCGCTGGGGACTTCTGTCACTGTACAAAACGGAGAAATCGTATCAATCGAGAGTAAACAATCTGTGAGCATTCCCAGCAATGGTTACGTACTGCTCTTTACCGGCGAAAAAGCCACCACAGCGCAAAAATTTAAGAAAGGGACGAAAGTATCCTACAACATCAGCTATACAAACGGCGACGGTCATGCGATTGATTTTTCCAATGTAAAAACAGCAGTGGGCGCTGGTCCTTTATTGTTGAAAGACGGCAATAACATTGTGAATCCTGAACGGGAAGGTTTTAGTGATTCCACAGGGTTCTCTATGACTGTTACACGCAGCGCAATAGGTGTTACCGCTGATGGTGATATTTTACTGGTTGGTGATGTAAAGTGCACATTAGAACAGTTGGCATCTATTATGTCTCAGCTAGGTGCAAAACATGCTATTTGTATGGATAGCGGTTCTTCTTCCGGTCTGTATGCACCTGGTGCAGCACTTTCTGCACCGGCAAAAGATATTAGCAATGCGTTAATCTTTAAATAAATCAAACTAACACAAAAGGCCATGAAAGAATCCTCTCTCATGGCCTTTTCTTTTCCCCTATTTTTTATGTTCAATAAAAAAATTATTCAAGCTCCATAGCCTGTACCTTTACCAGATCTAATTCAGACAAAGCATCCTGCAGGGCTTGAATTTTGCCTGCTTCACCGACTACCTGCAGCAAAATGCGGCCGTTCTCATTTTTTTCACTATGGTGCAAATCATGTAAACCCAAGCGGAAGTGAATCATCTCTCCATATTTTGTCAGGATCTCCTGTACTGTAGGAGCCGCAGAACTCCGTTTATCAATACTAATTGCCATAATCACATCTTTCATAATACAACTCTCCTTTTCCTTTATTACAATATTTCTAGCATATCCGCTTCCATATTATTCTATACCCGCAGTCGTCATTTTTCAATCATTTATTTTTCTTGAAATTCTATTAATCAAGCATTAATAAAGCGATTGATTTAATTTTGTATTTTACACACAAAAGTCGGCATAATGTAAAATGATTTCTTACATCATGCCGACCTTTTATCTTGGAGTGCGCAACTATTTATTTATATATTTCTTCAAGAGACGAGCCACCAGACTGACATCAATGGGTTTTGCCACATGGGCATCCATCCCATGAGTCAGACATTTTTGTACATCCTCTGAGAAAGCATCTGCTGTCATGGCAATAATCGGAATATCTGCATCGACACGTTTTGAAGCCCGAATGGCATCTGCTGCTTCATAGCCCGTCATGACTGGCATACGAATATCCATTAAAATCGCTGCATAATATCCAACAGGAGACTGTTCAAATTTTTCAACACAAATCTTCCCATTTTCTGCCCATTCCAAATCTAAGCCTAGCTCTGATAACAGCTCATTGGCAATTTCCCAGTTCAAATCGTTATCTTCCGCCACAAGCACTTTTGTATTTGTAAATTTATCTTCCTCTAAATTTTTTTCGCTGTCTTCTGGCGTTCCGTCAAAAAATGACTTCAAACCATGATATAAGGTTGATTTAAACAACGGTTTGGCGATAAATCCGCTGATTCCCGCCTCTCGGGCTTCCGCCTCAATCTCATTCCAATCATAAGCTGATATCAGCAAAATTGGAATATCGTCCCCTAAACGTTTGCGAAGTTCACGAGCAGTAGCAATCCCATCCATGTCAGGCATATTCCAGTCTAACAAAATAATTTGATAGTCATCGTGTTTTTCATGATGCTCTTCGACAACGCGAATTGCCGTAAGACCATCTAAAACCCAATCTGCACGAACCCCGATTTCTTTTAGAGAATTTGCTGCGGTTTCACAAAGCTGTTCATCATCGTCAACCACCAGCATTTTCCATTCCGGTAGAAGCATTTCATTCTCTTCTACCAAAGCTTTTTCTAAATCCAAAGTTACATAGAATGTACTGCCTTGCTCCAACTGGCTCTCCACTTTAATGGTACCACCCATTGCATCCACAATATATTTGGTAATCGTCATACCCAAGCCTGTACCCTGAATCTTCTTCACACGGGCATTATCCTCCCGCACAAAGGATTCAAAGATTCTCTTTTGGAATTCCTCAGACATACCGATTCCGTTATCTTTTACATCGAAATGTACACGTACAAAATCTTCTCCCTTCGGTGAAATCTCTTCATACAAGGATACATGAATTTGACCACCATCCGGCGTAAATTTAAGCGCATTAGATAAAAGATTCAGCAAGATCTGATTTAACCGCACGCTGTCACAATATACATTCTCCACTTCCACATCATGGATAAAGATATCAAACTGTTGATTTTTCGCCTTCACCTGAGGTTGAATGATGCTCACAATGCTTTCCATAACTTCACGCAGAGAAACGCGATCTACGCTCAAAGTCAGTTTTCCGCTTTCAATTTTAGACATATCCAACACATCATTGATTAAACCCAATAAGTGCTTGCTGGATAGAGCAATTTTTTTCAAACTATTCTGCACTTGCTGTCGATTATCTATATTGGTCAGGGCAATGGCAGTCATTCCTACAATGGCATTCATCGGTGTGCGGATGTCATGACTCATATTAGATAAAAATTCACTTTTTGCAATGTTTGCTTGAACAGCCTCTTCTCTTGCTTGCGCCAATTCTTCAATTTGCTGCCGCGTTAAGCGATAATACCAGCTAAACACCAGTAATAAGATTGCAAGAATCAAACTGCAACTTCCTAATACACTGTACATCCAATCCCAACCGAATTGCTTTATAGTCTCATCCAAAGCGCCATAAGGCAATACTGTTACCAAATACCATTCTGTATAGCTCAAAGGTGTACAGTACAAGTGCCTGCGCTCATCCCCAATCTGTAATACGGCTGTATAATCCTCACGCTGCGCCATTGCTTCTTGCAGTTCCGCTATATATTTTTCGGCATTTTTTCCGTCAAGTTCATCAAATAACTCTTTTATACGCACAAAATAACTATTTCGATAGGCATCTGCACTGCGAATCACATAGCTGCCATCTTTCCGAATAATATGAGAGTATACTAATGTTTCATCCTCATCCAAAGACAACATCTCACTGATATAAGAAGCAGGTAATCCTGCAATCAAAGCCATTGATTTATTTCCGTCAGACATAGGATAAGCGGCCGGAACACCCAACATGACTACTTTTTCATCGGAACTATTCATCCCTACAGCTACTTTATGTTTACCTTCAACAATAGAATTGAAAAAGGGCTCCGGATCCACCAGTTCTACTGGATCACCGTAAATCATTTCAAATTTGCCATTCTTGTCGTAGAAAGCCAAAAAAGCAAAATCCCGTACCTTACCTCCGTCAGCCAATTTTTCTAAAAGCTCTGCTCCATAAACACTGTCCTTCTCTGAATTGGTTTTCACTATGGTTTCTACCTGATCCAGCCGCAGTTCAATGAGTGTTTCAAAATGCCGCGAAATCTGTTCACTCATCCCCGACATATATATCGTGCCCACTTCCGTAATTTGATCTGCAGTCTTGTGATTCAGGGAAATCGCTAAAAAGGAAAATACGCCAATACAGAATACAAGTGCAGCAACCATTGACCCTATTAACATTTTTGTCGTATTATTTTTCATAACTTTTACAGTTCCCTTCTTTTATTACTTGTATGCCCATATTTACGTATTCGTCGCATTTGAAGTATTTTGGATACATTGCTACTATAATTATCCTAGGTTATTATAACCGAATTCCCTACACTTTACAAGAGATTATTATGAATCTTCCTGCAACGTTAATGTCCCGCTCTTACATCTCTGCCCATGATAAAAAATGCTCTGCTAAAAAATTAGCAAAGCATTTTTTCATATCTTTACAACTCTGGCTTAGGTCCATTAATCTGACGATCCATAAATTTTTTCAAAAACTGACCAGTATAGGATTTCTTCACTTTGATGATTTCTTCCGGTGTACCGGCAGCCACCACACGTCCGCCGCCTTTTCCCCCTTCTGGTCCTAAATCAATAATATAGTCAGCAGATTTGATTACATCCATGTTATGTTCAATCACCAGTACGCTGTCCCCCCCTGTAACCAGACGGTTCAACACTTCCAGCAGCTTATGGATATCCGCAATATGCAGCCCTGTCGTAGGTTCATCTAAAATATATAATGTTTTTCCGGTACTTTTTCGGGATAATTCTGTAGCAAGCTTTACTCTCTGCGCTTCCCCACCGGAGAGCGTAGTAGCCGGCTGCCCTAATTTTACATAACCTAATCCCACATCCTGCAGCGTCTTTAATTTACGATGAATTTTCGGTAAATTTTCAAAAAACTCTACTGCTTGATTAACAGTCATTTCCAACACATCGGCAATATTCTTTCCTTTATAATGCACATCCAGCGTTTCTCTATTATACCGTTTTCCTTTACATACTTCACAGGGAACATACACATCAGACAAAAAATGCATTTCAATTTTTATAATTCCATCGCCACTGCAAGCCTCACAGCGACCGCCCTTTATGTTGAAACTGAATCTGCCAGCCTTATAACCACGCATCTTCGCCTCCTGAGTTTGCGCGAATAGCTCGCGAATAGCATCAAATACACCGGTATAGGTGGCAGGATTGGAGCGCGGTGTGCGACCGATAGGCGACTGGTCTATATTAATCACCTTATCGATCTGTTCCAAACCCTGTATCCCTTTATGTTTGCCAGGATGCATTTTTGCATTCTTGTACAGACTACGCGTCAGTGATTTATAAAGAATCTCGTTAATCAGCGAGCTTTTCCCCGAACCGGATACCCCTGTCACACAAGTAAAAACGCCCAGCGGAATTTTCACATCAATATTTTTCAGATTATTTTCCGACGCGCCCTCGATTACCAGCCAACGGTCCTCCTGCGGTTGACGGCGCACAGGTGGAATCGGAATTTGTCGTCTTCCCGATAAATACTGCCCTGTGATAGAATTGGGATTGGCCTTAATCTCGTCCAGCGTACCGACAGCTACGACCTCGCCACCCTCTACGCCAGCACCGGGCCCAATATCCACAATATAGTCAGCGGCATACATTGTGTCTTCATCATGTTCCACCACAATCAAGGTATTGCCCAAATTACGTAAATGCTCCAAGGATTCAATGAGCCGGGCATTATCCCGCTGATGCAGTCCAATACTGGGTTCATCCAATACATAAAGGACGCCCACCAAACCAGAGCCAATCTGTGTGGCTAAGCGAATGCGCTGCGCTTCGCCCCCTGACAAGGTACCGGCAGCACGGCTCAATGTCAAATAATCCAATCCCACATTCACCAAAAAATTCAAACGCGCTTTGATTTCTTTTAGAATCTGATGCCCAATCAGTTGCTGCCGGTCTGTCAGCTGAAGCGTTTCAAAAAAATCAGCAGCTTCCAGAATGGTCATATCTGTCACTTGCGCAATATTATAATTATTTATTTTTACAGCCAAAACTTCTGGCTTCAGCCGCTTTCCTTTACAAACAGGGCATTGATTTTCCGTCATATAGTTTTCTATTTCTTCTCGGGCATAATCTGAACTTGTTTCACGGTAACGCCGTGTCAAGTTAGGAATCACACCTTCATAAAAGCTGGTATGTGTCTTTTCCTCATTAAATAGGTTCACATAATGAAAGGTTACTCTTGTATCGCCTGCACCATAAAGAATAATCTGCTTGTGTTCATCTGGCAAGGTGTTCCACGGGCAATCCAAATCAATATTCATTTTTTCTGCGATGGCTTCCAGCATTTGAATATAATAGGTACTGATGCCGCCTTTGCTCCACGGCGCCAAAGCGCCCTGCCGTATTGACAAGGTTTCATCGGGAATTACCAAGGCCGGATCAATCTCCATCTTACTGCCCAAACCGTCACAAGCAGAACAAGCACCATAGGGATTGTTAAACGAAAACATCCGGGGATTGATTTCTCCGATGCTAATACCGCAATCTACGCAGGCAAAATTGGAACTCAACGTCAACATTTCCTGGTCAATGACGTCAACCATGACAATTCCATCTGCCAGCTTCAATGCAGTTTCCAAAGAATCGGACAGTCTCCCTTCCACTCCTTCTTTAATTACAATACGATCTACAACCACTTCAATATCATGTTTTTTCGTCTTCGTCAGCTTGATGTCTTCTTCCAGCTCCCGCATCTCGCCATCAACACGCACCCGCACATAGCCGCTTTTTTTCAACTGCTCAAAGGTTTTCTGGAATTCGCCTTTTTTGCCTCGGGCAATGGGAGCTAGCACTTGAATTTTCGTGCGCTCTGGATAGACCATCAACTGGTCTACCATCTGCTCTACTGTTTGCTGACTAATGGGTTTCCCACATTTGGGACAATGAGGAACACCCACTCTAGCAAAAAGTAAACGCAGATAATCGTAGATTTCCGTAACAGTTCCCACTGTAGAACGGGGATTGCGGCTAGTCGTCTTCTGGTCAATAGACACCGCCGGAGAAAGCCCTTCAATGTAGTCTACATCAGGCTTATCCATTTGCCCTAAAAACTGCCGCGCATAGGAAGACAAGGATTCCATATAACGCCGCTGCCCTTCTGCATAAATGGTATCAAAGGCTAAAGAGGATTTTCCTGAGCCACTCAGTCCTGTCATCACAATAAATTTATCACGGGGCAGCTCAATATCAATGTTTTTTAGATTGTGCACCCGCGCACCTTGGATTTTAATGATGTTTTTTGGTGTTATATTTGTCATAGTTATTCTTGTTCCTCTCGTAGTTTTTGAATCTCATCGCGCAGCATTGCGGCTTTCTCAAATTCCAATTGTTTTGCCGCTGCCTTCATTTCTTTCTCTAACTGGCGAATCCGTTTTTCCCGCTCCTTCGCACTGAGAACAGGCCGCGCTACCGTATAATCTGCAGTTTCCTCCGCAACCATCGTCGCTTCAATCACTGCGCGAATATTTTTCTCAACCGTTTTCGGAGTTATTCCATGTTCTGTATTGTACTGCATCTGCAGTGCTCTGCGGCGCTCTGTCTCCTCAATGGCTTTGCCCATAGAACCGGTAATCACATCGCCGTACATAATCACTTTGCCCTCTGCATTGCGCGCTGCACGTCCTATGGTCTGAATGAGAGAGGTCTCGGAACGCAAAAATCCCTCTTTATCTGCATCCAAAATGGCCACCAACGACACTTCTGGCAAATCCAAGCCTTCTCGCAATAGATTGATGCCGACCAATACATCAAATTCGCCCTGACGCAAATCCCGTAAAATCTCCATACGCTCAATGGTTTTTACCTCTGAATGGAGATAGCGAACCCGCACCCCTACACTTTTCATATAATCGGTAAGGTCCTCCGCCATTCTTTTGGTCAAGGTCGTTACCAACACTCTCTGATTCTTTTCGACACGAATACGGATTTCTTCCAGTAAATCATCAATTTGATTTTGCACTGGACGCACTTCCACCTCTGGATCCAGCAAACCTGTAGGTCGGATAATCTGCTCCACAATCTGCTGGCTGTTCTCCCGCTCATAAATTCCCGGTGTCGCACTCACATAAATCGTCTGTCCTGTCTTCTCTTCAAACTCATCAAAACGCAGTGGGCGATTGTCCAGAGCGGACGGGAGTCGAAACCCAAATTCCACTAAGTTCTCCTTACGGGAACGGTCACCGGCATACATTCCGCCCACCTGAGACACCGTCACATGAGACTCGTCTATAAAGGTGATAAAATCATCCGGGAAAAAATCCAGCAGCGTATTCGGTGTAGAGCCTGGAGCTCTGCCGGACAGTGGTCGGGAATAATTTTCTACGCCAGTGCAAAAACCAACTTCCCGCAGCATTTCCATATCATAACGGGTACGCTGCTCGATGCGCTGTGCTTCCAGTAGCTTATTTTTTGACTTGAAATAATCCACCTGCTGCTCCAACTCTTCTTCAATGGCAGCAATGGCAGTGTCCAGATATTCAGGGTCTGTGGCATAATGGGTGTTCGGATAAATACTCACATGGTTGCGTAATCCCAACACATGCCCAGTAACCACATCAATCTCGGCAATACGGTCCACCTCATCGCCGAACATTTCAATACGAATTGCACGCTCACTGGCGTTGGCTGGCAAAATCTCTATGCTGTCGCCCCGCACGCGAAAGGTACCCCGATGAAAGTTGATGTCATTGCGTTCATACTGAATATCCACCAGCTTACGCAAAATCGCATCTCGTTCATACACCGCGCCTACTCGCAAGGACAGTGTTTGTTCTCTATATTCCTCCGGTGAACCCAAGCCATAAATACAGGATACACTGGCTACAATAATCACGTCCCGCCGCTCTAGCAATGCAGATGTAGCTGAATGGCGCATTTTCTCTATTTCCTCGTTAATCTGTGCATCTTTTTCGATATAAGTATCCGTAGAAGCAACGTAAGCCTCCGGCTGATAATAATCATAGTAGGACACAAAATATTCCACCGCATTCTCAGGAAAAAATTCTTTAAACTCGCTATATAATTGAGCCGCCAATGTTTTATTATGTGCAATCACCAACGCCGGCCGATTGGCCTCTGCAATCACATTGGCCATGGTAAAGGTTTTCCCGGATCCGGTCACCCCCAGCATAATCTGTTTGGGATAGCCCAAATCCAAACCTTCCACCAGCTGAGCAATCGCCTTCGGCTGATCCCCCGTCGCCTTATATTCTGATACCAGCTTAAAATCCGGCATAGATTCACCTCAAATCACAGTTTCTATCAAACAACATTCTCTTACTATCATACCTAAATTTCGCCCTCTGCAAACTTAACTTTCTGTCAAATTTTGCAGAAAAGAGAAGATATGTTCTATTATAGCATAATATTATTATTTGACAAGCCGTTTTCCTCATCCTATTCTCCATGTAACATAGAGAACGTACCATAAAATTCAGCTTAACAGGTACAAAATAAAACCCCGATAGAAAAGACCAATTCAAAGGTCCGCTTCTATCAGGGTTCCAAGCTGCATGAAAAATTTGCGCAGCGGCAAGACCAGCGCAAAATATCATTTCACTACAAGTCTTACGTAATTTTTTCTTCCCACTTATTTCCCAGCCAATCGCCGTTTTGTCTGTAAAAATTCTAAACGCTGCATGGCATCCTTATCATCTGGCGCGTATTCCAAAGCTTTTCTCAAATCCTCTTCTGCTTCATCAAAACGATTTAGCGCAGTATACAGACTCCCCCGTCCTTTATAGGCATACGTATAATAAGGATCTAACTCTAAGGATTGATTAAATGCCTGCAGAGATTTTTCCCATTCCTCCATTTTGTAATAAATATTGCCTTTGTCTTTGTATATAATTGCCGCTGAATATGGGGACAATTCCAAAACTCTGTCCAAACCTTCAAGCGCCGCCTCAAATTCTTCCATATCTGCTTCAATCAGCGCTTTATCCCAGAGGGCCAACGCATAATCGGGATTTACATGCAGTGCCGCATCATAATCCGCCAAAGCCCGTTCCACATCGCCGATATTCAGAAAAAGTAGTGCCCGGTTGTAATAGTAACCCTCATCATCCTGTTTCAAAGCTATAGCGCGGTCGTAATCCTCCAACGCCTTACTGTAATCCTTCAAACTGTGATTATAAATATTCGCCCGATAAAAATATGCCTGAGGCTGCTTCCAGTCCAGCGCAATGGCTTTGCTAAACCATTCCAGCGCCTCCTCAAACCGCTCATAATTTTTTGCCTCTACTCCCCGTTTTAGCGCTTCCTGATACTCCATTCTATCTCCCTCCATCAACCAAAAATTTTCTTGTTCAACGCAATCCCCGTTGGCGTGGTTGCCAAACCGCCCCGCGCAGTTTCGCGCAATGTTTCTGGCAGGCTGCGCCCCACATTTCCCATCGCCGTAATGACTTCATCCACCGGAATCACACTGGTCACACCGGACAACGCCAAATCCGCCATCACCATCGCCAGTGAGGCACCCATGGCATTCCGCTTGGCGCAGGGCACTTCTACTAAACCTGCCACCGGATCGCATACCAACCCCATCACATTTTTCAAAACCATTGCACATGCTTCACCTGCCTGCTCCGGCGTTCCACCCCGCAGCTCCACTGCCGCAGCAGCAGCCATAGCAGATGCCGCGCCGCACTCAGCCTGACAGCCTCCTACCGCACCAGATATCGATGCGCGATTGGCAATCACAATGCCAAATCCTGCACAGGTCATAAGTCCCATGGCAATCTCCCCATCTGTCAAATGATCCAGCTCCTGAATTTTTTTCAATACGCCTGGTACTATTCCGCAGGAACCTGCAGTCGGACAAGCCACAATCCGTCCCATCGCAGCATTTACCTCCGCCACTGCCAGTGCATAGCTGACCGCCTCCATCACATTCGCGCCAGCCAGCAGCTCCGCATCACTATGACAATAATCATATAGCTTACGCCCATCGCCGCCAATCAATCCGCCCTTTGAACGCCCCGGCCGCTGAATTCCTGTCGCGATAGATTCCTTCATAACGCGCCAGTTTTCCTCCATCTGCGCCAGAACATCCTTTTCGGAAATTTGTTGCTGCGCCGCTTCCTGCTCCACCATGGCTTGCCCGATGGTTCCGCCGCATTTCCCCGCCAGTTGAATCAAAGTTTCTACAGAACCAATTACCATTCTATTCCCTCCCGTTTTAATATATGCCACCGCCTAAAAGGACTTCACAAATTTTACTTCCAATACCGGCTCCATTGCGGCGATTTCAAGCAGCGCCTGTTTAGGCACATCCTGATCGGTCTCAATAATCATATAAGCCACCGAATTTCTCTCCTGCCGAAATACCTTCATCGCAGCAATATTCACCTGGTAGTTCACCAATACACCAGTAATTTTATGAATTACACCAGGTTGATCCAGATGCGTATCCACAATGGTAGGATAGATGCCTTCAATTTCAACAGGAAATCCATCTAATTCTGTGATCAGAACCTTTCCTCCGCCTATAGAGCAGCCTGTCACAGTTTTTACCGAACCATCGGCAAGCGTCATAACAAAGCGAGCCGTGTTGGCATGATATCCCTCGCCCAAGTCCGTAGCAATAAATTCATACTGTAAACCGCTCTCCTCTGCCAACTGATCCGAATTACGAATACGCACATCATCGGTATCCATGCCCAAAAGACCGCCCAAAAGAGCTAAGTCCGTACCATGCCCTTTATATGTTTCTCCAAAAGAGCCATGCAGCAGAAATTCCACCTTTTGCGGCAGTTCCTGGGCAATGGCCCGGGCAAAACGTCCCAACCGTACTGCGCCAGCCGTATGGGAACTGGATGGCCCCACCATCACCGGTCCAATCATATCAAAACAGCTATACTCGTTCATACACACACCTTCCATCCACCGTTATCTTATCTCTGATTGATTTCATTATACGATTCCCTTTGCCAATGTGCAAATCAAAAATAAAGAAAACACACAACAAAAACAGACTTACCAAATAAACTCTTTAATCTTTTCCATCTTTTCACGATTACACATAATTTAAATCATATTTGTGCTGCATCTACACGTAATAGTAAATGTTTTATTACAGTTTCTACATAGTTGAGATCGTCCCAAGAAATATCCTTATGACAAACTATTCGGTATTTTTTTTCATCTAACGATTTTATTTTTATTCCTTTTTGTAAAAGCCCTTGCAAGAACGCTTTGTCGGTAATAGAAAAACCACTCAAGTCTAAAGAGATAATATTAGTCATACTTCCATCCCATACTACTAAATCCGGATGAATTTTTTGCAACTTCGCGGCCAAAAAATCCGCTTTTCGATTGTCTTCAGCAATTTGTTTCTGCATAGTTTGAAGTGCTATTGTTCCTGCTGCCGCCATATATCCAGCCTGTCGAAACCCTCCGCCTAATCGTTGTTTTAGCCAACGAGCCTTTTCGATAAATGCCGCCGACCCAGTCAATACTGCCCCAAAAGGAGCTGCCAGCCCTTTTGTTAAACAAAATTGCACAGCATCTACTGACTGACATAAGGTTGGAACACACGTTTGTAATTTTTCTGCTGCATTAAAAATCCTTGCCCCATCCATATAAACAGAAACTTCATATTGATGCGCAATATCTGAAGCAACCTGTATTTCTTCTGCTGGTATTGCATATCCTCGATTTAAATTATAGGTATTTTCTAGACATAATAAACCCGTTCTCGGATTTTGAACACCTGCCGAACGGATGCTACGGTTTAACGTATCTAACGGTATTTTCCCTACTGGACAAGAAATCGCCTTTACTTGAACTTGACTTAATGCAGCTAAACCGCCAACTTCTAGATTATAAATATGACTTTCTGCCCCAGCAATTACTTCTTCACCACGCTGTGTAAATGCCATAACTGCAATCTGATTAGACATGGTTCCAGAAACAGTAAACAGCCCTGCTTCTTTCCCTGTAATTTTGGCACCTAAACTTTCTAATTCTTGTACACTGATATCCTCCCGTAAAATATCATCGCCGACATTTGCTTGCATCATTGCCTCTAACATCGCTTTTGTAGGCTTTGTTACTGTATCACTTCTTAAATCTATCATAATAATGTCTCCTTCATAAATAGCAAAAAAACTGCCGGGTTATATATTTCTATCTTAAAAATTTATATATTTAATGATAAAAATATACACTGCGACAGTTTTTCTTACTTTGAACTTTTATTATTTGTTTTTCCCAACTGCTTCCAATGCTTTATCTACGAAATCTTGACCAATAGGCTCTACTAACTCTGCATTTGTGTATAGTTCTGAAGCAACATTCTCAAAAGCTTCCAAATTAATTTCATTAATTTCTACCTGACCTTTAATTTCATCTAACACACTTTGATCTAATGCATCGCTAATAGCAAAGCTTTCTTCAGAAGCTGTTTGGACTGCTTTGAGAATAGCTTGTTGTACATCCTCCGGATAGGTATCCCATACCTTTTCTGAGAATAATACTGCATAGATTGTCGGGCAATGATTACTAATAGAAACATATTTCTGCGCATCTTTGAAAGAATTTACTGTCAATACATACAAAGGATTTTCCTGCCCATCTACTACACCTTGCTGCATCGCACTAAATAATTCATCAAAACCCAGGGGTGTCGGATTGGCACCCATCAAACGAAATAATTTTTCTTTTGACGGACTGGATGCCACACGAATTTTTATTCCATTCAAATCTTCAGGTTCTACGATTGGTCTAATATTATTGGTGATTTGTCTAAAACCGGAAAATAGATATCCTGTATTGATATACCCTTTTTCTGCAATACTTTCTGTCAAGATATCCCCAACTTCCCCATAGATTAATGCTTTTACATCATCTTCATTACTCATCAAATAGGGCAAATCAAAAATACCAAACTTGCTATCAACATTCGTAACAGGCGTTCCTACAATAAGCGCATCATAGCTACCTAACGCCATACCTTCTAATATAGTAGTGTCCTTTCCCAACTGCCCATCTGGGAAAAATTCCACTTCTACTCTATCTGTACCTAACTCTTGCTCTATTAATTCTTTTATCCGCACTGCGCTTTGTCCTGCAACACTATTAGCAGACTGAGAAGAATTCAGCTGTATAGTGATTTTTTCTGCATTTTGTTCATTGGCTTTATCATTCTTTACGTTATTATTTCCACATCCAGAAAGTGTAGCAACGATCATCAGTACAATTGCCGCATTAATAACTATTTTCTTGAACATTCTAACATCCTCCTATCGTTCTAAATGTAATTGTGCTCTGCTATAATGTTGTAATACATCTTCATCTAGTTCCGGTAAATAGCCTGCAGGAATTATCAGGTTTCCATTTTGAAAGCCTAATGGTTTTGAAAATAATGAGACTGTTGGTTTCAAATAACCATTTTGTTCACCAGCCGTCCAACAGTTTGTATGATATCCGATCAACGTTTCATGATAACAACCAATATCTGCAGCCACACCATTACCAAGCAAAACATCTATACCATAATTAGCTGCTGTGGCCATTTCTTCAGCCATCGCAACCGCACTAGACGATTTCATTAATTTAAACTTTATATATTGGGCACAATTTAATTCGCCTGTTTTTATCACATCAGCTTTCCCAAAAATAGACTCATCTAGCATTAAAGGTAATGGACAATCAACTGCTAAACGTTGCATTAAATCCCATACACCGGCAGCAAAAGGCTGTTCTAAAAGCTGAATATTATAAGGATCTATCCGATGTGTAAATTGATATGCTTCCTCAAATGTATATCCTTGATTTGCATCCAACCGTAACATTGCACGGTTTCCAACAATATCCTGAATTTTCTGCACTTTTTCAATATCTTTATCCAACCCAAATCCAATTTTTACTTTTAAAGTTTTATATCCTTCTGTTAACCTTTTTTCTAAGTGTTCTTCTAATGTTTCACTCTTTGGAGGATTTACAATCCCTACTAAAGGAAATGCTACATCAATTTCCGGAGGACGTAAAACAGAAACGCCTTGTAATTCTTCTAACGCTGTCAAAAATATCGTAGCACCAAAAGGATATTCATTTTTTTGTTGCCAAATTTGTTCATGCACTTCTTCTAAGGACTTACTCAAAAAACGTTTCCCCTGTGCGCAAACAAAATCCCAAATGCCTTCAGGTGTTTCATGCTGATAACCAGGTTGGGCAGGAGTTCCTTCTCCCATACCTTTTCTACCATATTCATCGGTTATCACAATAACAATAGAAGTAAATTCATTTAATACACCCAACGAATTTCCATACGGCACTTTCAAGGGAAGTCTTAAATCATAGCAGTCAATTTTACAGATCATCGTAGCACCTCCTACCATTACATCATTTACGGCCTAATGTTGTTAAAAGTTTATCTAATAGATCTTCTCCAATTGCATCTACAAAGTATTGATCACTATACAGCTCTTCTGTTTTCGCTTTAAATGACGCAATGTCAGCTTCATTCACCTCTACCTTGCCCTTGATTTCTGCATAAACTCCTTTTTCTAATTCCTCTGTCATAGTCCAGCTTTCATCTTGTACTAACTGAGCCGCTTCACTCAACGCCTGCTGTACATCCTCTGGATAGCTGTCCCATTTATCTTTTGCAAAAACAACTTCATATACTAACACTAAGTGGTTTGTGATAGATGCATATTTTTGCACATCCTGATAAGCACTTGTAACCAATACATAAATAGGATTTTCTTGCCCATCTACAACACCTTGCTGCAATGCACTAAAAGTTTCACTTGCTGATAATGAAGCTGGTGCAGCACCTAATTGTTCAAATAATGCTTTTCGCGAAGGGCTGGTAGAAATACGAATTTTCAAGCCTTTTAAATCTTCTGGGGTATAAATTGGTCTTACATTGTTCGTAATTTGTCTCCATCCGGTGAACCAATACCCTAAATTAACATAGCCCTTCTCTTCTAAGGATGCATTTAAGAGTTCTCCTATTTCACCTTTTGTGACCTTTTCCACTTCTTCCTGTGTATTAAATAGATAGGGTAAATCAAACAAGAAAAACTTTGTATCAACATTTGTTAGTGGAGAACCCACAATTAACGCATCATGGGTACCCAGTTTCATCCCCTCCAAAATATTCACATCACTGCCAAGCTGCGCATCTGGAAAAACCTGAATTTCTATACGATCTGTACCTAATTTATTTTCCACATATTCTTTCATTTTGTATGCACCTTGTACCGCCACGCTTCCTTCACTCTGTGAGGAATTTAATTGAATAGTAATTTTTTCCGCTGTTTGAGTTTGAGATTCATGATTACCACATCCCGCTAGACTTCCAGCAAGTAATGTCCCTATTAAAATTAGACTGATTATTCTATGCTTTTTCATGACAATACCCCCCACATTTTATTTATAAACTCTAAGTTTTAAATACTCATAGCACTCGGCAACCATAATGCCAATTGGGGAAATATGACAACGAGCGTTAATACTATAATCATCATACCTATAACTGGCAAAATATATGGTAATAATTTATCTACCCCTATTTGAGCGATACCCATTGTAGTCATTAATACACTGGCTACAGGAGGAGAAATTTGTCCGATACACAATGCAATGCAAGCTATTATGCCAAACTGAATTAAATCCCAGCCCACGCTTGCTACTACAGGCGTAAGAATTGGCAAAATCATTACAATTAAAGGAGAAGCCTGCAAAAACATCCCTGCTATTAAAATAACGACAACTGCCATAAACATTATCACATATGGATTGTCTGAGACTCCCAGCATTGCTGTAGCTAAATTTTGTGGAATTCTCTGCTGTGAAATAAACCATCCCAATATGGAAGAGGTGCCAACCATAATAATAACTATAGAGGTCTGTTTTGCTGCCCCAATTAGTGAAGGAACGATATCTTTCACCTTAAATTCACGATAAATTAATAATCCAACCAACAATGAATAGGCTACTCCTACCGCACCAGCTTCTGTTGGCGTAAAGAAACCAAATAGAATTCCTCCAACAACAAGAATTGGTAATAGCAAGCCCAAAATAGCTCTTCTAAAGGTTCTCCATATCTCTGCAAATTCTAATTTTCCTTCAGCTACCAATCCTTCTTTTTTGGCAAAAACATACACTAATACAATAAAAGATCCTGACATCAAAAGCCCTGGTATAATCCCAGCAATAAACAAAGAGCTGATTGAACACCCTGCAATAACTGCATATAAAATCATATTAATGCTCGGCGGAATCATGGAAGCTAATGTGGCCGCTGCTGAAACAGTAGAAGCTGCAAACGGTTTACTATAGCCTTTCTTCTCCATCTGAGGAATTAATATAGAGCCCAACGCTGCTGCGTCGGCAGTAGCAGACCCTGAAATAGCTGCCATGACTGTTCCTGTCAAAATAGTTGCCATCCCCAAACCACCACGAATGAAACCAACAATCGCACAGGCAAAATCAATTAACCTTGTAGATATACTTGAGCGGTTCATGATCTCACCCATTAACATGAAAAGTGGAATTGCTACTAATGTATAAGCATTTGCACCGCTAAACATCATCAAGGGCACAACTTCTAGTTTTATTCCACCTGCTAACAACATTGCTGCAACACCGGTCAAACCTAACGTATATGCAATTGGTACTCCAATGGCAAACAAGGCAAATAATATTAGCACAACGATTCCAATCATGAATCAATCCCCCCTTTTTTATCCATTATAATCTTTACATCCTGTAAAATGTCATTTATCAAAATTACTATGCTAAATACTGACGTAATTAACAGAGGAGAATAAATTACAGACCGAGGGATTGGTAAAGAAACCGCAGTCATTCCGCTCAGTTGCGTCATCAACGGCAAACTATAATAAAAAATAATCATTAAAAATAGTGTCACTAAGCAATTTACAATTAGGCGCACTTTCTGCTGCGCACCAATTGACATTTTGTTCACTATTGCATCAATGGCTAAATGCTTATGTTCATATAAAGCTGTTACTGCTCCATATAGGGCAATCCATACTAACAAATATCCACCCATTTCATCTGACCACGACAGAGAATTATTCAATACTTTTCTGCAGAAAATCTGTAAAATCATAACTACTGTTAAAACTCCTGCACAACTAGCTGAAATAAACATTGATATCTGCGCAATCAATTTACACAAACGTTCCATAAACATTCCAACCTCCTTTCTGCGTACCCTCTTGTTCTTTTATATTTCCCCAAGTAAACTTGCCATCAACCATTTAAAATCTGTTTTGCCAGTTCATCTTGCGCTTCTGTAATAAATGGTATCTGCGTTTCCCGTTCAGTTTCTCTATTGGCCGAAGCTATATCTTCCCTGCTAATACTAGCAATATTAAAACTTCTAGCACCTGCCATCAACTGCTGCATGCCAACCATTAGTTTATCAATGTATGTCCAAATTGCCACTGCGCCTAACGGGATATCTTTCATCATATCCGTACCAACCATATTTTTAAAATCATCATATCCTTCAAAAATTTCTTCTGGTGTAGAGCCGCATTCCTGCACAATTGCAGGCAATTTATCCCAAGCTCCATGCACTGCAGCTTTACGTTCTGGATACAACACACCTTCGATGTTAGAACCGACAAAACCCGGAATCATAATTGCTCGACCTAATGTAATAATTTTACAGAAAGGTGCGCCTAGAGCCATAGCTTTATAAATATGATCCGGTTTAGCCAAACCACCTGCAAAAGAAAGATCTGCTGCAAATTCGCCTTTATCTGCTAAAATTTTATTGTATTCATAGGCTTTCGCGTGAACCAAAACAGAAGGAACACCTGTATGCTCCATCATAGGCCATGGGCTATGTGCCGTACCTCCACCCGACCCATCAATGGTTACCAAATCAATTTTTGCTTTGGAAGCTGCTTTTAAGGCCATGGCCAAGCTACCCATTTCCATACCACCAATTTTTAATAATACACGCTCAATTCCCTTTGCCCTAATTCTATCTACTAAAGACACAAACTCTTTTTCAACCTGTTCATAAGTATCCAACGCCGTATGTGGCACTCTACTTTGTCTTGTAAATCTGACTTTCCCTCCTTCTGCATAAATTTTTTCAATCTTAGAATCGTTTGGATTAGGGAAAATAGGATAATGTTGACTCATAAATTTAGCATGTGTTAAATCTTTCGTAATGACTTCACCATTAATAATTTTCCCGCCCTGACTCCACTTAATTTCCATAATTACTTTATTGCCGTATTTTTCACAAATATAATCAATTGTAGCGCCCTGATACACATCATCATAATTTACTTGTACTACAATACCGCCATACCCTTGATCATACCGCAAAAAAGTATCAATCATTTTATCAATACGTGGTGCTTTGGTCACTTTTCCGTTTGTTACAACCATTTCTTTATCCATATTCATGGCATTTTCGCCAATTACTAGCGGATAACCTACAATTGCCGCCGCCGTAGCATATGAAGGCCAATATTGACTAACTGCATTTAAAGCTGGTCCTTGTGAAATCGGAACACGGCATTTTGTTTTTAAAGCCACACCAAATTCTGTACTGTAATCTACATTAGCTGACACGCAAGCTTCACTGCTACGATCTGCAATACCTTTTGCACCGTAAATCTTTCCCTGTACGCGGAGCGAATTGTACGACACGCCAATTGGATTAATGTTGTCACTCCCATAAATTACAGTACCTGTTGGTTCTTGTGAATAAATTGTTCTTCTACCTTTAAACGATGATACAAAAGTTTCACATTTTCCTTGGCAATCTGTACGGCACTGTGTACACAAACCTGATTCGCAAGGAGTTCCCCTATTTACACTGCCAACAATTTCATTCATTTTCTGCCAATTTCTCATGATTAAACACTCCTCTATAAAAAATTATTGTAAGAAACGAATTGCTAACTCTACATAAATTTTCGCTGCATCTAAAATTTCCTGAAATGGAATAAATTCATTTGGACAATGTGCTAAAGCCATGTCTCCTGGCGCAAAAATAACCGTCGGTATACCGGCATCCTGTAATAAATACATATCTGTAGTTGCCCGCATTCCTTTCTGCTCCCCATCTAAACCATGTTCTCGCAAAACAGCTTGCAAATCCGTAACAATTTTTTCGCTTTTATCGACTAAAGCTGCACCTTTATTATTTAAATAGCGAACCAGTTCGTATTCCCCAATTTCACCTTTTTTCCGCATATCCTGCAACACAGTCAATAACTCATTTTCTGCTTCAGCAAAAGTTTCCCCTGGACTCAAACGGCGGTCAATTGACACCTCTGCATAATCAGGTATGACATTATTTTTCACACCTCCATGAAATACCGTCGCCGCAATAGTCGGCGAACCTGTTAAAGGATGAGAATATGTTTTAAAGGCTTCATTCATTTCTGCAATACGGCAAGCAAAACGCGCTGCTGAATAAATTGCATTTTCACCGAAATCTGGTTCACTAGAATGAGCTGTACGTCCTTTGAATCCAAAGATAGGTCTGTAAGCACCTCTATGCGCAACGACTAGCTCCATTTTACTGGGCTCTCCCACAATGGCAGCATCTGCTCGTCCGCCTTGTTTTACCCAGTAAGTTGTTCCCATACCACCAGTTTCCTCTCCCATCACACCGCAAAGTTCAATGGTGCCGTTAATTGGAGGCTGCATTTCTTGTAACACTAGACAAGCTATCAGCATTGCCATTAATCCACCTTTGTCATCAGCAGCACCTCTAGCAAAAATTTTCCCATCTTTTTCAACAGGTGAGAACGGCTCTGTTTGCCAATTCACTTGTTCTCCTGGCGGAACCACATCCATATGGGCATTCCATAACAGTTTTTTGCCATTCCTCCCAAAATGCAATCGTGCAATTGCATTTGGCCGGCCAGGTTCCACATATTGCAGTTCAGTCTCAGCCCCTTTCTTCGCTAAACACTCTGTAATCAATTTTGCCATTTTTTCTTCATTCCCAGGTGGATTTACAGTATCGCACGATAATAATTGATAAAATAATTGCTTATACATCTCTCTATTTTCTTCAATATAGGCATGCATTTTACTTACAGCTTGTTGCATCACCATTCCCCCTTTTAATTTACAATAAAATTTTAATGCTTACTAATTAATTTTAATAATACCATGTTAGATTATCTTTTTCAATAGAAAATTTTATACAACAATTTGTCATTTATCATTTTTTTGATATTTGGAGTATAATGCAGAAAGGGACAAAAGCATTTTTATCTTCATTAAGGATAAAAAACACCTTTGTCCCTTCGCCACTACATAAAATTAAATTGTTAAAATATTTTATCTTCTAAAAATATTTTTGAAAATATTTACTTCTTGTCAATCAATTTTGAGAATAATTCTGTATACATCAAGAACTTATATGTCGGATCTCATCTAAATAATTATAAACTGTATAACGAGATACGTTCAGAACCTCTGCAACATACTCCACTGCCCCTTTTACTAAGAACACACCCCGTTCTTCAAATATGCGTACTAATTCTATCTTATCTTCTTTCGCCATTAAATCTACTGGGATTGTCGAGCGTTGTATCACACTTAAGACAATATCCTCCAAATTTTCTTTCACATGATTTGCAAAAAATTCTTTCTTTTTCTGCTCCATCTCCGTTTCTGGAAAAGCCGTAAATTCCTCTATGATTCTACTGCAATGTAAAAACTCCGTAATATCATAATTAATGCAAATACAACCTATAATTTCTTCATTTTCATCTCGAATGAATGTCGAAGATGAACGCAAAATTTTCCCATCCTTCGTGACTGTTTTATAGCAACAAATATTGCGAATCATCTCTTCCTCAGGTTTTCGTTCAAGGTCCTTCTGTAATGTTTCTAATATTAAATTTGTTGCTGGCGCTCCAATTTCTCGCTTTGTTACATTGCCAATCACATATACCAGTGAACTTTCTGGATGACGTAAATCATGAATTACAACTTCTGTGTTTTTCCCAAAATTAGCGTAAATACTCTCAGCTAAAGGAATATACTTCTTTAGCTCTGGATGCATATTTGTTACTTGCATAAATAAAGCTCCTCTCTCATAACATTTATCTGTCTTATATTATAATATAAATTCAAAAAATTTTACTAGTCCACCTTTTAAAATAATCAATAAATAATACCATAAACAAAAACTTTTTTAATTTTTTAGCTATTAAAGAAGAAAAAGCAGTGAAATAAAAATCTTGTAGCAAAAGCAAATAGACTGCCATATTTTCATACGACAGTCCCTCACCATAATTACTCAACTTTCTACAGGTAATAAAAGCCCAGCAGCCAAGCTATGCAATCCATCAGAAAAATGTTTCTTCTACATATTTTCTCGAATCACATCAGCCAGTGCCCTTACCCCTCTTACAATATTCTCTGACGTTGCATTGGAAAAATTAATTCGCATTGCATTGTGGGGTTCTCCTGCCGCATAGAAAGAATCTCCTGCGACATAAGCGACCTTCTTTTCCAATGCCTTCATAAACAAATTGTTGGTACTCATATGTTCTGGCAACTCCACCCACAGAAACAAGCCACCCTCAGGATGTGTCCACGTTACAGCTTTCGGCATCGTTTCTTCCAAAGTTTTCAGCATCAGATCCCGTTTGTTCGCGTACTCAGCATTAATCTGTTTTAGGTGTCCCGGCATCAAGCCCCGTTTCAGATACTCGGCCATTACCATCTGAGAGAAAATAGATACGTGCAAGTCACAGCTCTGTTTTCCAATAATCATTTTCGACAAAATCGGTTCCTCGGCGATAGAATACCCTACCCGAAAACCTGGCGCAACTGTCTTGGAGAAACTGCCAAAATACAGTACTTGTCCTGTCGTATCCATAGACTTCATAGACGGATATTGGGCATCTGTATATTTCAAATCTTCATAAGGTGCATCCTCAATCAGCACCACATCATATTTTTGAATCACCTGCATCAATGCCTTTCTGCGTTCTGCAGAAATAGTGCGCCCGCTGGGATTTTGAAAACTGGGAATCATATAAACCAGCTTTACATTTGCTTCTGTGCGCAAAATGCAATCCAACTCTTCCGGAATGACACCTTCCTCGTCCACCGGTGCTTCGATGAAGGAAGCCTGATACATTTTGAAGGTTTGCAAAGCCGCCAGATAAGTTGGGCTTTCCACCACAATCTTGTCATCTTTGTTGATGAATGCCTTAGCAACCAAATCCAGTCCCTGCTGAGAGCCTGATGTAATAAGCACATGATCTGCAGTAGTATGCACACCCTTAGTCGCCATAAATTTTGCAACTTCTTCACGCAGAGGCCGATATCCTTCCGTTTCTCCATACTGCAGCATTGACGCTGTCATATTTTCCGTCAAATTATTTATAATTGTCTTCAAATCCTCCATTGGAAATGAATCTGCTGACGGCAAACCGCCGCCAAAAGAAATCATATCCGGCTGCTGTGTCAATTTCAAAATTTCGCGAACGGCGCTTCCAGAAACATGCTCCATCCGTTCTGCGTAAGAGGGAATCCCCATAATGCTCACCTTCCAAAATTATTATATATTGAGATATCAAATATTTATCTTACTCTATATAATAACAACTTTCCTGCTGCTTGTCCAACATATCCTGATGCAAAAAATCACGCCAATGCAATGATGCTCCCCAGTATGAACCTTGTGCTTTTTCCACTGACAGCCTGTGTAAAAGCTGCAGATCTTCTGCCGTTGATACGCCGTTCAAAATAATCTCAACACCCACCACACGCAATAACTGCACCAAATCATGCAGTTTTTCCTTATCAGACTGCTCTCCTTTCCCGTTCCACTCCTGGAGATGATTCAGTTTCACTTGATGTACCGGTAATTGCAGCAAAACAGAAAAAGACCGACTGCTGCTTCCGAAATTATCTAAGCAAAGCGTGCATCCCAACTGCTGCAATTCTTTTAGATTTAAAACCAACTGCTCTATTTTTTCAAAAAAACATCGTTCCTGCACTGCAATTTGAATATCCTTTCCTTCTAAACCATAATCGGAAAGAATTTTTTGTATGTGTTCCACTGTGTTGGGCAAGGATAATGTAGCTGCAGAAAACGTTACCATAACAGGAAAAAATGTCATCTCTCTTTTTGTGTAATGTTGCTGTAGCCGTGCTACCTCCTCCAACACATAAAAATCCATCTCCTCGATAAGTCCCGCCTCTTCCAAAGCTGGCAAAAACTGTTCTGGTAAATTCCAACTTCCATCAGGCTGCAGCCAATAGGGAAAAGCTTGGGCTGCACAAATAGCTCCATCTTTCAAGCAAACTTGCGGCTGCATAAAGATCTGAATCTCTCGCGCTGTAAACGCCTTTCTTAGATTTTCCTTTATATGTGCCTGCACATTTACATGCATTGCCTGCAAATAATATATATACCGGATACCATGGAATTGCACTGTCTGCGACTCTTGTACCCTTATTGCCCGTTCTCGCACCGTAGGCGGATAAATGCACGATTTCATTTGTACCCACTTCCTTTCTGTAGACGATATTGCAATATGTAAAAATCTGTTAAATATTTTATAGCGTTATCATATTTGCAAACACCGCCTTTGTCAATGAAATTCCTTCGACAAAAATAGCTTTTCCCATAAAAATCGCAAAATTTAACTGACAGAAAAATACAAGAAATGCTATAATCCATCGGATAGTAATTGGATTTTTATTTCAAGGAAGGTGTGTTTTCCCTGTTATATCCGCAAAACACGAACAACGCACACACGTGTTTTGCAGTACATTTTCCCCCCTTCCCCAATAAATCATTTATGAAATTTATAATTATTGTTTATTTATTAAATTTCTCGTGAATACAATGCAAAATAAAAACAAGCGAAAATACATCGCTGTATTCATCGCTTGTTTCTCTTACTTGTTCTTATTTTCAAAAGCATTCTTATTTATTTGCTCCACATCGGCAATCAGCATCGCATCCCCAAAAGAGAAAAAGCGATACCTTTCCTGCACCGCTTCTCTATAAGCATGCAAAATGGAATCCCGTCCCGCCAGCGCGCTGACCAGCATCAACAGCGTAGACTTAGGCAAATGGAAATTTGTAATAAGTCCGCTGATAATCTGAAACTGATAACCGGGATAAATAAAAATACTCGTTTCCCCTTCACCGGCAACTACCCGTCCGTCCTTAGCTGCACTTTCCAATGTGCGGGTGGAAGTGGTACCCACCGCAATAATACGGCGTCCTTCCTCCAACGCATGATTGATGGTATTCGCAGCCTGCTCTGTCACACGATAAAACTCACTGTGCATTTTATGCTGCAATACATCGTCCACCTGCACCGGACGGAACGTGCCCAGTCCTACATGGAGCAACACCTCTACAACCTCCACGCCTTGCGCTTTCACCTGCTCCAACAACTCTTTTGTAAAATGCAGTCCCGCTGTGGGTGCAGCTGCAGAACCCCGCTCCTTGGCATACACTGTTTGATATCGTTCCTGATCCACCAAACTTTCCTTGATATAAGGCGGCAGCGGCATGGTGCCCAACTCATCCAAAATTTCGTTAAAAATACCCTCATACTGAAATTGCATAACGCGCCCGCTGTCCGTTTCTTCCACAATGGTGCCCAGCATACGCCCTTCGCCAAAGTCTACCTGCGCGCCCAACTTCACCCGCTTGCCTGGGCGCACCAATACCTCCCAATGATCCTCTTTGCCTTCCACAGGTTTTAACAGCAAAACCTCTATATGGGCTGTGCCGCCCACCTTGACGCCAAAGAGTCGCGCCGGAATCACGCGGGTATTATTTACCACCAATACATCGCCTGGCCGCAAATATTCCAGTATATCATCAAAATGCCGATGGGCGATGCTGCCGCTTTGCTTATCCAGTACCAATAGACGGGACTGATCCCGTTTTTCCAGCGGATGCTGAGCAATCAGATCTTCCGGCAAGTCAAAATCAAAATCATCGGTACGCATACATCTATCTCCAATCTCTTCAATACAATTTTTCTTTTCCAATCAAAGCGTCGCGCCCATAACCATGCGGCGTCCGTTTCTGGATTTCTTAACGATGAAATAAATTCATCAAAATACTTAACACCACACTCAGTACAATACAGCTCACAATGGGAAAATAAAAGCTGCCATGTTCCCCTTTGATAAAAATATCTCCAGGCAAATGGCCCAGACTGGTGAAACGGCTCAGCAAAACCAAAAGGGCGCCCAGCAGTATGACGCTCATGCCTAAAACAATCAACAATTTGCCTAGTTCAGCGCCGTTCATACTTCATCCCCCCACAAAGTGTCAGCCGCCGCAGGCGTATCCTTTTCTTTTTGAGGAATCTCCAAATGCGCATAAGCCAACGGCGTACAGATGCGTCCTCGCGGAGTACGGCTCAAAAAGCCCCGCTGCAGCAGATATGGCTCGCACACATCCTCAATGGTGCCGCTGTCTTCGTTAATCGTGGCGGCTAGCGTTTCTAAACCAACAGGGCCACCGTTAAAATTGCGAATAATAGTCGTCAGCACACGATGGTCAATTTTGTCCAAACCTTCCTTGTCAATTTCCTGCTGTGTCAGAGCTTTGTCGGCAATTTCCTGCGTGATCAGCCCGTCGCCCTTCACCTGCGCAAAGTCCCGTACTCGACGCAACAACCGATTGGCAATGCGGGGCGTTCCCCGCGAGCGACGGGCAATTTCCAAAGCGCCCGCTTCCTCAATGGGTACCGCCAAAATTTCCGCACTGCGCGTGACAATCTGCTGCAATTCTGCCACTGTATAAAACTCCAATCGTTCAATGACACCGAAGCGGTCCCGCAAAGGCCCAGTCAGCATACCGGCCTTGGTAGTAGCGCCGATTAGTGTAAAGGGCGGCAAATCTATGCGCAGAGAACGAGCACTGGGTCCCTTACCAATCATAATATCCAGCGCAAAATCCTCAATAGCCGGATACAGCACTTCCTCCACAGTACGGTTAATCCGATGAATTTCATCAATAAATAACACATCATGGGGTTCCAGATTGGTCAGAATTGCCGCCAGATCGCCAGCCCGTTCGATAGCCGGACCGGAAGTAATTTTTATCTGCACGTTCAGCTCATTGGCAATAATATTGGCCAAAGTTGTTTTGCCCAAACCCGGAGGACCATACAAAAGCACATGATCCAACGCTTCGCCTCTCGCCTTGGCAGCCTCCACATAAATGCTCATATTTTCTTTTACTTTTTCCTGCCCTATATAATCCTGCAGCGTTTTCGGCCGTACTTTGTTGCCCTCCGCACTGTCCTCCAGCGTTGCATGAGGTGTAATCAATCGTTCTTCTTCAAAGTCCATGTCCGCCTCCTAAATCCGCGCTAATAGCTGTAACGCCTTTTTGATGATGACCTGTTCATCCTGCCCCTGCAATTTCTTTAGCTCTGGATAAATTTTACGAATCTCGTTCTCATGATAACCTAAGTTCAGCAGAACCTCGGTAATATCATCCCGTTGCAATGCCGGAGCGACTTTCAATTCCGGCAATTCAATACCCGCCGCAGCCAATTCTTCCAACGCAGAAGCGGGCAGCTTATCCTTCAGCTCCAGCACCAAACGCTGCGCTGTCTTTTTGCCAATCCCCGGCACCTTTGTCAGGAATTCCACATTTTCATTGGCAATGGCCTGATACAGACCGGAAAGCGTACTTTGCCCAATCATGGCCAAAGCGCTCTTGGGCCCAATCCCTGACACACCTGTCAAAGTAATAAAAAATTCTCGCTCTGCCCAGCTTTCAAACCCAAAAAGCTGCACTGCATCCTCTCGCTGTAAATAATAAATATAAAATTCGCAGGACTGCTGCAAACTATACTGCAGCAAACGTCCCGCTGGAATCTGCACTTCATAGCCCACGTCACCGCACAGCACCATCACACTGCTCGCTGTTTTATAGAGCACTGCTCCCTTCAGATAGCTGATCATCGTTTGACACTCCTTATCTTCGTCTGATAATAATGGGTATGACAAATGGCAATGGCCAAAGCATCCGCAGCGTCATCGGGTTTTGGAACTTCTCTCAGCCCCAAAAAAGTCTTTACCATAAACTGTACCTGTTTCTTTTCCGCTCTGCCATTGCCTACCAACGCCTGCTTCACTTCCAACGGCGTATACTCATGCACAGCCAAACCTTTCTGCGCGCAGCTCAGTAACAACACGCCCCGTGCCTGTCCTACAGTGATACCAGTCGTAATATTTTTATTAAAAAATAATTCTTCTATAGCTACCTGCTCCGGCTGCCACTTTTCTATAATCTGATTCATTTGTTCATAAATCATCATTAACCGTTGCTCCATAGGTACACCCGCCGGCGTACTGATAATCCCATAATCCACCGGTTTAATAGAATTTCCCACCACACGAATGATGCCAAAGCCAGTGGTAGCGGTACCGGGATCAATACCCAATATAATCATATCCTGTTCCCCTTCTATATTTCACACCCTGCTAAAAAAAAATTTTTTCAGGCAGATACACTTTTATTCGCCTTTTTGCTGAAAAAAGAATGTTTGTTTTTTATTATACCATAAAATAGCTGGAAGAAAAGCAGATTTATTAATCCATACCAATATACAATCTTGTAGCAGCATGAGTTGTATACATAATTCATTCTTAACTATAAAGAAACACTATATTAAGTTTCTTTTATCCTTCTGCCACTTGCTAAAATCAATATTTTGTGCTATCGTTTCAGTATCACATGATTTCATATTTATAAGGGGGATTTTTTGAATGAAAATGAAAAAAGTATTGGCAGCAGCTTTAGTAGGCGCCATGGCTATCGGAATGTTTGGTTGCGGCGGTAATAAAGATGCCAACAACGACGCACAAAACGGACAGGACACACAGACAAACAATGGTCAACTACGTATCGGTATGGAATGCGGATATGCACCATTTAACTGGACCCAGCAAGATGACTCCAACGGTGCAGTAGCCATCGAAGGCGGCGGCGGATACGCCAACGGCTATGACGTACAGATTGCCAAAAAGGTTGCCGATGGACTGGGAAAAGAACTGGTAATTGTAAAAACTGAATGGGACGGCTTAGTACCTGCTGTACAGTCTGGTGTGATTGACGGTATCATTGCCGGGATGTCCCCAACTGCTGAACGAAAAGAAAGTATTGATTTTTCTGACAATTACTATGTATCCGACCTGGTAATCGTTGTACGTGCTGACAGCCCTTATGCTGACGCTACTTCCTTAGCTGACTTCGCTGGCGCTAAAATTACTGGCCAGTTAAATACATTCCATGACACCGTCATTGACCAAATCGAAGGTGTAGAACATGTTACTGCAATGCCTGATTTTCCGTCCATGCGTGTAGCTCTGGAAAGCGGTATTATTGACGGTTACGTTTCTGAACGTCCTGAGGGTATTTCTGCCAGCGCTGCAAACTCCAACTTTGCATTTGTAGGATTTGATTTAGAAAATGGTTTTACCTACAATGTTGACGACGCTGCCATCGCAATGGGTATCAAAAAGGATTCTGATTTGACTACTCAGGTAAACGAAGTGTTAGCTGGGATTTCTCAGGAAGAACGCGACCAGCTGATGAAAGATGCCATTGCAAATCAGCCAGCTGCAGAATAATAAATATTTTAAAAATAAGTTATAAAAAAGAAATTGCCGATTTCAGCAATTTCTTTTTTTCTGTCTTGTATCTCGACAGGTTCTTGTATTATAATAGAAATAATGTATATAATTCCGAGAGGAGGACTTATTTTGGAGTTTTTTCATTGGGTACAAGTCATTTTAAATAATTATGGTGCCCTACTTTTAAAAGGTACTGGCGTTACTGTTTTATTAGCTATCGTTGGTACATTAGCTGGTTTTTTAATTGGTCTGTTGATTGGGATTTATAAAACACTTCCCATCCGCAAAGAAGATCCTATCGTAAAAAGAATACTCTATAGGATTTTCAATATTCTGCTGTCAGCCTATATCGAACTTTTCCGCAGCACACCTATGATGGTACAAGCTACAGTTATCTTTTATGGCGCAGCTTTCATGTTCCAGCTGCGATTGGACCCTGTTTCTGCCGGGATGTTTATCATTTCGATTAACACTGGCGCTTATATGGCGGAAATTGTGCGCGGTGGTATTATTTCCGTGGATAAGGGACAATTTGAAGCCACCCATTCCATCGGTATGACCCATTTTCAATCTATGTTTTATGTGGTTTTACCGCAGGCTATTCGCAACATCATGCCAGCTGTAGGCAACCAGTTTATTATAAACATCAAAGACAGCTGCGTATTGAGCGTAATCAGCGTAACAGAATTATTTTTCCAAACAAAGTCTGCGGCAGGCGCGACATTCCAAACATTTCCCGCCTATTTTATTGCCTGTGTTGTTTATTTTATTTTATGTTTCAGCATTACACAGCTATTGCGTTATCTGGAAACAAAGATGGATGGTGCCGACACATACACGATTTATGGCACCGAACCTGTTATTAACGGCGCTGACACTCTGAAACGAGGTGACGTAAAATAATGGCTAACGAACCTGTTATTCAAATTAAAAATCTGAAAAAATCCTTTGGTGAACGAGAAGTATTAAAAGATATCAACTTTGATGTGCATAAAGGTGAGGTTGTCTGCATTATCGGCTCCAGCGGTTCGGGTAAATCCACACTCTTGCGCTGTATCAATTTATTGGAGACACCGACGGCAGGTACAATTCTCTATCACGGAGAAAATATTTTGACTTCCAGTAAAACCCATAAGTATTGCGCTAAAGTGGGCATGGTGTTTCAGCAGTTCAATCTATTCAACAATTTGAATGTATTGGAAAACTGTGTAGTTGGACAGCTAAAGGTACTAAAAAAAGATCGCAGGGAAGCGGAAGAAAGGGCCAAACGCTATTTAGAGCAGGTAGGTATGCTACAATACATCAACGCCCGTCCCCGTCAGTTATCCGGCGGTCAGAAACAACGTGTTGCCATTGCACGCGCCTTATCTATGGAGCCGGATGCATTGCTTTTTGACGAACCGACTTCCGCATTAGACCCAGAGATGGTCGGTGAAGTATTAAAAGTCATGAAAAGTCTTGCTGAAAGCGGTCTTACCATGTTAGTTGTCACTCATGAAATGGGATTTGCACGGGATATCTCTGACCGTATTGTCTTTATGGACGGCGGCATCATTTTAGAAGACGGTACCCCGGAAGAAATTTTCAACCACCCAAAACATGAACGCACCAAAGCTTTCTTAACCAGAGCGATGGATAAATAGAAGGAACATTTTTTCTACAAACAACACCGGATAACAACAGATCTGGTGTTGTTTTTTTATTTATTTTTCAGAAAATATTATTTGACGATTTGATAAATGTATGCTATACTTGTAAACATATTTATGGGGGTATAGCTCAGCTGGGAGAGCGCTTGAATGGCATTCAAGAGGCCAGCGGTTCGATCCCGCTTATCTCCACCAAATGTAGAAAATCCGCTTAACTGATACGGTTGAGCGGATTTTTTTATTATTCAATAAAGGGATATGACTCCATCATCTGTTTTGATGCTGAAACCATATCCCTTTATCTTGTGTTTACTCTTTTTAACGATAGTGTCTAAACACTATTCATAGCCAGAGAAAATTCTATGCTGCAAACTCAGTGTTTATAAAACTCGCTTTTTCCCAAACCACATACTGGGCAAACCCAGTCTTCCGGCAGATCTGCAAATGCAGTTCCTGGAGCAATACCAGCCTCAGTATCTCCATCAGCGGGATCATAAATATATCCGCATGGGCATTCATATTTATCCATTTTTTCACTTCCCATCTTTTTTAATCATATTACTATTATACCACAAACAGGCATGCTTTAAACAACGTTTCTTGTATTTTCTCAAGTCATAAACCATCGAAAAGTCACTTTCTGTTTTTCCTGTAAAATTTAGAAATACGGAGATCTGGCATTTCATAAAGTTTCCCTTGGCTGGGAATCATCAAATCGCAGCGTCTTCATCAAGAGATTTTCTCCGCATTTGGTATTGCTGAAAATTTTCTGCGTCTGTGCTAAATATTCTGTTGGCTCTCGCATAGCCGGACTATAATGGGTCAACCACAATTCCCGCACATGACCTTGCTGCGCCATGGTTGCCGCTTCAGAAAAAATCATATGACCTTTTTCTGCCGCACCCCTTTGCTTTTCCTCATCGCCATATAGCCCTTCCGCCACAAAAAGATCACTGTCCTGAGCCAGCCGAACCAATTCGCCGTTGGGACGGCAGTCGGTAGCATAGGTTAATTTTAAGCCTCGTCTTGACGCACCCAACACATCTTGGGGATAATACGTGCGCCCTTCATAAGTGATGATTTCTCCATGCTGTAAAGGCGCCCAATACTGCACAGGAATCCGTAACTGTTGCGCTTTGGCCACATCAAACTTTCCTGCCCTCGGTAAAGATAAGCTGTACGCCAGGCAGGGAACTCTGTGTTCTACCGGCAGCGCCTGTACCTGCAGATTGCCCAGCTGAAATTGATACCCCAGTTCTGCTACATCATGACAATGTACTTCAAATGGCAGCTGCGGACAAACAACCAATAATCCATCCAGAATCTGCCGTAAACCTGGATTCCCCCAGATATGCACAGGCTCTGTCCGGCCATTGTTTCCCATGGTCATAAAAAGTCCTGGCAAACCCACCACATGATCTCCGTGAAAATGCGTAATCAAAATGTGGTCAATCCGCTTCACACTCCAACCGCACAAATGCAGCGCCACCTGCGTACCTTCCCCACAGTCTATCAAAATGCTGCTGCCATTTTCCCGCAACAAGAGCGATGTCAAAAATCTGTCCGGCAATGGCAGCATTCCACCGCATCCCAACAAGCATACCTCTAACATGGCGCGCCACCCTTTTCTGCCCGACTGTGCAGTTTCTTATTTTTTTCATATAAAATGTGCAGCCCCTGCAGCGTCAGCATCTGATTTACTTCCTGTATGGTTTCCGAATTGGCGTGAATCAACTCAGCCAATCCACCAGTCGCAATCACTTTTATCTGCTGCAGCGGCATCCCCAACTCATCTGCAATTCGATGCACCATACCATCTACCAAACCGCAGTACCCGTAAAGTAAACCAGATTGAATGGCATTGCTGGTGTTGCGCCCAATCACATGCTCCGGAATATTCATCTCCACCTTAGGCAGCTGCGCTGTTTTTTCCACCAATGCATTCATGGAAATGCCAATGCCTGGAGCAATGGCACCTCCCAAATATTCACCTTTTTCATTCACTACGCAAAAGGTAGTGGCCGTACCGAAATCTAAAATAATCAACGGCGTGCCATACTGTTCAATGGCCGCTACCGCATTGACAATCCGGTCGGCGCCTACCTCTTTGGGATTCTCATAACGAATAGGCATACCTGTTTTTAAGCCATTGCCTACAATCATGGGCGTTAATTGAAAATAATATTCACACATCAGTTTTATGATGTCTGTCAAATTCGGCACAACAGAAGATATAATGATATCTGTCACATCTTTCCGCTGCAAATGCCGACTCTGAAAAAACTGCTCCAACAATAACCCATATTCGTCAAAGGTTTTCTGACGGTCACTGGCTACTCGCCAATCCGCCAACAGTTTGTCCTGCTGAAATACCCCTATCACGATATTTGTATTTCCAATATCAAATGCCAATAACACTCTTCATCATCCTCTGCGCGCAAACGCTTTATTCAGGACAACAATTAAAATTACCGCCAGAACCATTTCAAATGGCATCTGTGTCACCATGACAGTAAGGGAAGCTGCCCATGGCATATAGCCAATCAGGCTGGCCAGCCCCAAATATCCAATGGTATTGGTCAGTGTTCCCACAATCGCTGCCGACGCCGCACCGATGTTGGAACGGCGGAACAGTATAAACGTATAGTAAGAGGTCACACCAATCAAAATGCGGGGTAAAATCCGCACAATGGGATCTGCCGGAATCGCGCCTACCGGTGTCATAAAACTATACAGCCCAAAAATGAATCCAGTGAAAGCGCCCACCACTGGTCCTTCTAAGATCGCTGCCAGAATTACCGGAACATGCATAATTGTAGCCCGTCCTGCCAGTGTAGGCATGGGAATCATACCCAAACCCGTTACACTGAGAACAATCGCTACTGCGCCCAGCATCCCTGCTACAGCCATTTTTCTGGTAGAAATTCTTTGCCCTGTTGTGTTGCGTGTTGCTTTGTTTTCTGTTTGTACTTCCTGCATGCATCTCACCTCATTTGATTTTTTGCGGTAAAGCCCAAATGAAGTAAAGAAAAAAGAGCTGTCATGCATCGTAATCCCGAAACATTTTTATGTTTCCTCAGTGCTTCGGATGACATCGCATAACAACTCCATCATATTCTTTCCTGTCATCCATCCCAGTCTTTTGCAGATCTAGGTGGCTCTCCCAGATTGTTCTTGCTAAAAATTTTTCTCCTGTAGGGCTCCAGGCTCCCACGGATTGCTTCCATTATACACTAGTCGGAGGCTTATGGTCAACATATTTCACTACATATTCTTCCAGACAGGTCATTCCTAATTCGTGCATTTGATTGGATACCTCCTTACCCACATAGGTAATATGCCATGGTTCATACTTATATCCAGTCAACGGCACAATATCTTCCTGATAGCGCACGATAAAACCATATTTATAGCAGTTTTCTTTTACCCATGGGCCTTCCGGTG